>Ga0209208_10008581_pt1 | contig 13597 bp, 12 predicted proteins | sample S1TSphfallax_3_FD_187694 | JGI IMG/M metagenome (GOLD analysis project Ga0209208, IMG submission 187694) | Host-associated microbial communities from peat moss isolated from Minnesota, USA - S1T2_Fd - Sphagnum fallax MG (SPAdes) (version 2) | ecosystem: Host-associated > Plants > Peat moss >...
AAAACCCACTTAAGCTGTAGAAAAGACCTAATGATGGACTGTTTGCAATGCCAAGCAAGGGCCTCCCCAGCTTGGCATTTTGACACTGCAAGACTTGGTCTGCCAAGCTTTCACAGTGGTACTCAGCTTTCTGAAGCATTGATCATCAGCTCTGTTGTAGCCATGAAAATTGTCTGCTAAGAAACAAGGCCTGATTCACTCACAAAGTGCTCATGTAAAATTTATGACTGCTTTATTGTTCCAGCTAAAAGCCTGGAAAACCAGCTTAGATGATCACCTACCATGTTTGAGCACCTCAAGGAATGACCTTGTTCATCTGTGCATATATTATCCAATGCTTTCTCTTTTTCGTACTGTTGTCTCCCACTGCATCAACTGTGTTGCCATAGATTTTTGGATTGAATACTCACCAGTAGAGAGATGGTTGTTTGATCACCTCTTTAGTTTCTTTTGACCTCTTCTGGATCTATGTGCTTTTCATTGTTCAGATGACCAGGGCCAACATCACAGACTGCATATTTTCCAGCTGTTCAAAGATTGGTCTCCAGATCTTGAGAATTGAATTCCACCGGCTGGTGAAACACCTTCCATACTCACATACTCTCCTACCCATTGAACTCCTCCACCAGACCCTGAACTCTCAGCCATGAAATCATATGTTAGCAGATGTCATGGAAAGGGAAACTTCCAAGTAGTGAATTCAGAACAGCAGCACAACAATTGCATCCATATGCTGCTAGAGGTTGGATTAAGGATCTTAACAAATGAAGCACATGAACATGATCTTGATCCTTATGAATGGATTGCACCCATTTGCATTGAGAAGTCATGTGGTAAAGTTACCTGTGAGATGAGAGGCTCAGCTTCTGTACGTTTCATGAAATGGATAGAGTTTCGGGACAGTGATGTAGTTTGGTCACCAAGTAACACCTCACCAATGTGCTGCAAAACTCGAATTTTTATATATGGGTCCTTTGGTGGTGTAGCATCCTGCACTCTAGTCAGTGGTTTCATCAGTTGAGTCCTCTGAGTTCTACTCTTGCCTATACCATGCTTCTATGGGCTATCCAGAGCACCTCATGTATCCAAGTGTTCATCAACCTACAACAAGAGACTGCAAAGGAAACTCCACAACAACACTTTGAACCGAACACAACATGAGCAAGGGCAGTCATAACCTCATGAGAATCACTCACAAAGCGTCTGACCATCACCTTCAAAACCAATAGCAGTAATGACCTGCCATGACTCTCCACCGACTTTATCAACAATATGAACATCAAGAATTTAGATGATATACAACCTTCCCATTGCAGCATGCTCTGTGAATGACTTCTCCTCCCTTTGAAAACTCAAACTCACAAATAGAAATGCACATAGTGCAGTTGAGCAGCATTACCACAGTGAGGTCCAGATCAACAGTGGTCATGTATGAGCCAAGGATGTCAGAATAGCTTTTCAGAAACTCTTTTTCAGATGGATGAAGCAGGTCCCTGACATCCTCAGGAAGTACAGCTCCAAGCTGCCATCTCAGACGCTGTATCCTTTGGGCTCGGTTGTACCTGACACAAAAAAGTGCACGTAGCATGTCAAAGACCACAGCCTATGCTAGTATGTAAAGGACTCATAATCATGTGACAAGGCCATGAGGATATTGTTTTGTGTTCCAAAGCTTGGCATCTTGTCTGAGAAGCACTTTGTTTGATATTTAGGCCTTGGATTTGTCATAGGGCCAATGTAATATTACATGTGCAACCCACTCTCTTCTCTTCCTTCTTCCAATCTATTTCCTTTGTGGGCAAAGAAGTGCATTCAAAGCTTAGAATTGAGAGTTACTGCAATGTCTGTTGAAGAATTCCTAATTTCAATTGCACCATGGCAGAAAACTGGGAAGAATGAGATGACACATACAGGTAAGATAGCAGGCAGCGCTTATTGCGAAGCAAGCTTTGATGATGGATAAGGGCTCCACTGTAGTTCCCATCCACGTGCATTATCTGTCCACTAGGGTTTTCCTCCTGCAAAAGCCTGTAACGTTTCCCCCTAGGTGAAATCTAATCACAAGAAACATGGCAGGTAGTCCTTCTCAAGAATTGAAGGGAGAGCCTGTGCATAACAACAAATCAAGAATGCAGATATTTCTTCACCCTTGAAGCTCCTGCCTCCTTTCAGAGGTGCACATTTTGAAACGGAGATAACGGCAGCTATCCTGTTCCTCCTTCTTCCCCTCAGAAAGTAAAAGTTCCTAGATTCCAGTATTTTGATGTTTTTATACCCCGAGTAACGGCATGCAGCTGTTTTTCTACTATTGTGGTAAACATCTAGCATGCACCTGGCTGGATTTTCTCGCACAACCACGGGCAAGGTGTACATGTGCAGCACCACCAAGCGAATGCATCTCGCTATCCAAAATAGCTAAGTGCAACCTGAGTGCAAAATAAGAATGAAGAGAGAGCCAATGAATCGAAAGGCACTCACGTCATGATCTTCGAAACCTGGTAGTAATGTTCTTGAATCTCACCCAGCACCTTGTTGAAAAGGTCATGCTGCAAAACATCACAACAACAACAACAACAACGGCGACAACTGTCTCAGACCAACAACAACAACGCTTCTACGCAATTCAAAGACCTATACAAAAAAAAGAAAGCTCAATGTACGGAGCTCTTCACCGCAAGTTTGGTTGCGGCAGCAGAAGAATGAGGAACATACGTTGAAGCGGCGGATCTGATGATCATCAAATGTAAGCTCCCGAACGAGCTCGGCGCCCGAACGACCATACATAATGTTATTCTTTGCCTCTTTTGCACAACTATACTTCCATTTCCACAGCGATCATCTTCAAGACAGCATACAGATATATCTTTGCTCTACAATGAAGAAAAAAAACGTTCTAAAGAACAAAGATGAAGCCTCTCAGGGCCTCGCAAGCTTAGGCGACCAAACATATTCTCTTCCAGAGAAGAACCCGTCAAGCCCAGCTGAAGCGTGTAAGATTTTTTTTTGAAAATTGGAGACGAAAAAGGGCAAAGGAATTTGTGCCGCGCACAGCATCGCCAGTGGCGGGAAGGAATATCCATTACGCGTCGTGAAGCACGAGGCCGAGGTTATGATTGACCTAAACATGCAAAGATTACAAGGTATAGGGAGAGAAGGGTTCCCGAGGCAGAGGACGCAGACGGATCTTATGCCTACTCCTTAATTGTGGGAGGGGTCCTACACACTTACAGAGTACCTACATGTAAGATCCCTCCTCGCTCCTAGGAGGGTCATGTACCCTGAATCTGTACCTTGTATAACTCGTACCTTGCATCTGTGTAAGCTACTGAAGGAGTAGGTATAAGAACCCTATCCCCCTATACCTTGTGAAATGAAATGAAATCAAATGACAAAGTTGATTTTTACATTGTATAATGAATGCCCACGGCCTTAAGGATTACCCCTACACATAGCCTAACATTCAGAGATTTGAGAGTGACAGTGTAACCCTAAAGTCCTGTAAGGACTCTTCTCAATGGACAAAAACTCATATCCAACAGGGCCCCATAATTCGGCCCCTTATTTTGGGGATGCCCCTACCCTGGGTCTGTACCCTATAGTTTATCTGAATTTTTTTTTACCCTGGATGGGGTTTTTTTCCCTTTTCACTTCCCCTAGGCCTACGTGAAGTGAAAAGAGGAAAAACTTCCAAATTGTCCACGGACAGTCAACAGCCTTCGTGGATGAGAAATGCGTGAAAAGACTTTTCTTATTCATCCAAGATGAAGCGAAACAACTGTTATAAACCCTCAGAACAGTCCTCCATCCTTTGCATGGATGGTTCTCATCTGTTTTTGTGCACGTCCCCTCGTAACTGCCGCAGCTCTCGTTGCAGACGCGCAGTCTGCCTGTTGTCTGGTTGTCTCTCTCTGCGTCCGTCCCTCTCGTGCGCGACCTGCTCTCATCTTCTCTTGCGATTTGCAGTTTCCTTCGTCATCTCTTCTTGTTGTATTATTGTGGCTCTGACGATCATCGAGCGGACGTTTTGCGTAAATCCGGAAAGAAAAATTCGTTCCTAGAGATGCAGGAGGGAGCGAAAGCGAATGATATCATGTAATTAGGCAGCTAGAGAGTTTGTGCTCAGAGAGTAGTTTGCCGGCTGTTTATCCATAAATCCGGAAGCTATGTCTTCGAGAATTATAGAGAGCTCGATAGAGGAGTCGTCTGCGACAGCTTCTGATAGTAAAGAGTCGTCGAATTGGGGAAAAACTACTCCTTTGAGCTTGCCGCCGTACAAATGGTGGGAGAGGATTCGATTGCAGGTCGAGGCGTTGTTCAAGGCTTTCACACTGTTGGACAAGCAGCATCAACTGAAGCAGATCGCGGCCAGCCAACACGCTCTGAAAACATATCACGATTCCTTCCTCTTTGGCAAAGTGCCTCTCTCTGTGAAACTGCGAGCGCTTCTTCGGACTAGCACCGTGAGCTTTGTGTGGCACATTGTACATACCCTCTGTACCATGACCTTGTCAAGACTTTAGTAAAACTCAGTCATCCACACGACTAATGTATCCACACTCCCAGATAGAGACAAACTAGTGTGCCGATGGTTTTGTTGGAAGCAATCTTGGACGTTGTCAATGCAGTCTGAAAAGCATTATCATAGTGGTTAGGACCAGTGTTCTTTTTCTTCAAATTTGTGAAATCGGTGGGTTGGCAATCATCCACAAGAGGACTTAGCCAAACTTCGGTACAGGTCAAAGAGGAAAGTAGAAAAATTTAGGATTCCTCCTACATTTTGGCAACATGCTGGAACCTATTGTCTAGATATGGCGACTTCAGATTTTTTTCCCTCATAATGTGGCAACTTGGGCCATTTTTTCTGAAATATGTCCTTTGTATCATTCCCACCTCCATGCAAGAAGAAAAAACACTAAGTTAGGACTCATTGTAATGTCAAGTTGCCAGTCATTCTAGTGCTCAAACCACCACTACTGAGTTGCATGCTGCATCTTACCCATATTTAACCTCTAGTCTCACAACCTCTTGGGAAGAATGAGGTAATGTGTTTCTGCCATCCCTCTCTCTCTCTCTCTCTTCAAATATAGTCTCTCTCCAGTCCCCCACCTTCAACAAAGGGGCAGAAGAGCTCTGATGAGGGTGAAAAGTAACCCAGGGACTCTTATCTGCCAGAAATGATGGCAATTTTCATTTGACAGGCAAATGCATGAAAAGAAAATTGCAACTGGAGCTTCTCCAGCAGTGTTTCTCATTTGAAAGCTGAATTGAATGGAATGGACTTGACATCCATATCCTGGAAGTGTTCAGTACTGTTGTGATTGTGGTAAATATGTGGTTGATGGCTTGGTGTTCTTTGTCTTTTCTGCTGCTTTTGTCAAGATATCTCTACCCTTGGTTCTGTTTCATGGGCTAGAGAATTTGCCAGTCTTCCACCTTTGAGTCTGCAATCAAATTGAGTGAAGCAGAACAGTTTTCATCATGAAAATAGGGATCAACCTGTATTACTTGTGTATCTGCGATAGTGTCATTTAGAGGAGAGTCAAGGCACCATTTGATCTGTCAGTTCCTGGTTTTCTGTCTTGTGTTTGTTGGTCCAAAGTGGTGTTCTAGAACACCAGCTGTCTCAGGTCTGTTCATAGCCACCTCTCACCAATCACCAAAAAGTGATGTGGCTTGTTCCAGAAGGTGAGCAAGTGCTGACTGTGATCTTGCACATCACTGCTACATTCTCCTCTGCAGAGGTTACTACCTGCCCACTTTCTTTCATGGTCACATTATGTAGAACATCTTCTGGTATAACAAAACCCTCTGGGCTTTGTGTGTACATCTGAGATAACCACTCTTTTCACTTATATGATACCCTGATAACTATGTGCTTTGGTTAATCAAGCCTGCACAACAATCTATACATCTTGATTTGTGGGGGTTTTTTGTGTCATATCTAGGGCTTTTTACTTCTCCAGTCATACATCCATTGTTCTGGGTGGTTCTGTCTGCTAGTGGTGGAAATACAAGAACACATTCCAAAGGGTTAACCCAATAAAGAAACGGAAAGTCCTCTCAGTGACTTTGTTGTATTTGCAGCAGCATTTCTGGTCTTTGTGAGCTGATAGAATCCATATTTGTCCCCAGATTTGGGTTTAAGCTTTGAGGCTGAGTCTGGAATATCAGTGCCTGTGAGCCCTCCTTATAGGCAAAATTTGTGTCATCAACTGTTGATGGCAAATGATGCGAGCCAATTATTAGATAGTGAGTTGTTCTGCAGTCACAAGCTGAAGTCAGTTTGGGCTTAGTAGCCAGATCCTGGAGATGACCACTATGCTGCATAGATAGGAACTTGACATATTGCAAGCCAACTGATATGGGTCTTGGAAGTGCTGCAGATGGAGGCCTCGCTTGCTATTTTGTCTGGTGCTGTGTATATATATACCACGTAAGTTTATCCATAACAAACTGGTTGTCTGTTATGATTGACACTCATGTGTTATCACTGCACTCATTCTTGTGTCAATGACTACAATGTCAAACTGGGTATCAGTTTTGAACCCAGTTTCATCTGCAATCTCAGACATAGATTTATCCAAAAATAAAGGATATCAGTTTTTGAAGGTAGTCTTTATCTGCAGGGGAAGAGGATATCTGCAGGTTCAGAACATGAGGGAAGTGTGAGGATCACTAGAGAACTGAGTCATTGCCACCAGATTTAGATGTTGTAGTGGACATTTGAAAATGTATTATAATCGCAGCAGGAGTCTTAACAGGTTTCTTGTGTGGGGAGCTGTGTTTGAGCAGCTACCACTTCCATGAGGAGTATGAGTGGGTGACACTAACTCAGGATACTGTGAGCTGCTTATTTCTCATGGATTATGTTTTGCGTGTGTATAGGTGAGATTGAGCAAAGCAGTGTCACGTGTTATATAAAATAACATTGTATATTCACTAAACAGTTAAGCTGGTAGCAAACAATAATGAGGAGTATAGCAACTCCAGCAGAATTTGGTTCTGAGATTGCATGCATATATTCATGGTTCGCCATGATGTCTTTGGTTCTTTATTCAATCATGTAAAAACATTTGGGTCTGTGTAATGTAGATGTAATTTCTTGTGTATTTGAATAACATAAATTCATGGACACCCATTAAAAAAAACGCCAAGAGATGATGATTGCTACTGGTATGTCTTTGCAGTGAACCGGTGCGATTACAGTACATGTTTTCATATATTGGGGTCCTAGATTTTTTGAGTGCGACACCCATCATTTTTTTATACCAGTATGTTGGCTTTGGATTCCATGTTCTTGTTGTCTGTTAGCATGATCGAATGGACGACCTTGGATTGCACATCCCACCCCTTTCACTTTTGCATGTCTTTACATCAAGCTAACACTTGTACACCTGTTAGCCCTGAAACTATATCTAGTGATGTTGCAACCCTATTGGTTCTTTCTCCTCTGTCACATAATACTGGTGCACATGCCTTCATTTTGAGCCTGGCTGTAAATTTTCTCAATTTGTGGTGTCCACAAAGGTTTACATTTATCAACTTCTCCTTGCATGTCTCATGGTCTGACAGGCACAAGAATCCAGTGGGTGGTGCAGCTGTTCTCCACCTCTTGCAGTTTTCGCGCTTCATCAGGTTGGAGTGTTTGTCTCTCTCATACACCATTTGTTAATTCAATAGACAAGTCCAACCATCTTTTGGAATGAAGGATGAGCCCTCACTTGTGACTAACAGGTGGGTTTTGGTTACGCATCCATCCTCAGTTGAACATGGATAGAGAGGTGTTTGTCCTTGGTGGTCCTGACTCACCACCAATGTGTATGTTAGCCCTGACTTGTGCCTGCGTGGGTTTGCTTCCAGGATATTAACATTTCCAACAAGTGTAGGAATAGTTGCAAGCACAGTAATCGAGCAAATACTATTGTTAGTGGTATCTTGTTTTGGAGCTGGTGAGTGCTGTCATTAAGTGAGCCATTTGCTATATATGCCAACACCTGGATTTGCTTCTTCAAGATGGCCATTAATCAGAAATGCCAGAAATGCAAGATATCCACACCTACGTCCTTTAGTAAATTTTGTATGTCTATCTTTGGCTGAAGTTGTTAGGCCTCCTCCCAGGTGCTGGAGACACACCTGAGCAGGTTTTGATTGTAGTGCTTCCAAATATTCAAGTAAATGATTCCCAAGTCACAGCATTAAAAGGTCTGTAAGGAATGGTTGTATAACAATCATAAGGGTTACTTGTGAGTGGGTGCAGTGTTCCTTGATGCCGGGATTGTACAGTGGATTGAGTATGCAGCAGCATCTGAACAGATACAACAGAATTGTCCCACAAGTGGCTGTCTAAACTTTATGGATGCCTTCTACTATGTAGTTGCCACGGTATGGGTCTGCTGAATTTCCCTTTTTGCTGAGAAATACTCAAATGCATTGATGTGGGTTGCCCATGCTGAATAACAATTATGTTGCCTTTTGTGGTGCTGAAGCTGAAAATTGTTCTTGACGTATATTAGTAATCCCACAGGGTGGAATACATCCTGTCTCAGTGCTTGACATTGTTTTCACTTCATGCTTGCTCCTTCACCCAAGCCAAAATCTGCATTGTCTGACAGATTTCCACTGTTGGATATGGAGATGTCACAACCAAGACCAATGCAGGGAAGATTGTCTGCATTGTGACCATCATGTGTGCTCTGGTTTTCATACCGTATCAGGTTGCTCGAATTACTCGTCTTGCATCTAGTAGGTAAAGCTGGCAACTACTATCCCTTCAGTCAAAATGCTTTCCATTCATACAAAGATGATAAGATATGCATCACATCCCTTCAGAGTCTGGAGATACCAAACTCAAAACCTTCTTTTGATACCACAATGTATTTGTATCTGTCATAGCTGCTGACAAAGATGATCATTTGTTTCTGTTGAACAAGCTACTGATGGAAGTCAGAATACGATGCTGGTGGATTGGTAGGTGGTCTGTTGCTGAAGGGGATCTAGTAAAGGGGTTGTGGACTTCAGAAGCTAACAGTAAAGCCTGTACATGTAATGCAGGCCATATGGAGGCACATTCAACACAAGGAAGATTATTGGTAATAGATATCTCATCATCAGTGGAAGTGTCTCATTCCAGGCTGTCCAAATCTGTCTGGCAGAGTTTTATAATCCAACCCACTGTGATGGTTTGTGAAATTGTACCTTCTGTAGGTGTGTGTCTGAAAGTATACTTTGTGCCAACTCAATCTTCAGGATTGTTTATTAGAAAGATCCTCTGTGTTGTATTTCTGCTTGTAACATGCATGGCATTTAATTCTGTGATCCTCAGTGGAGCACTATATTGTGTGCTTTGTAGATGAACTAAACATTGGATAATGAGATAATCTCAAAGTTTTCCCCAACACCATCCTAGCATAAGGTAAGGCCATGACTTGGGTACTGTGTGCATCTACAGATATCAAAGCTTACCCCTTGCATGTGAACATCTTGGCACCATTCATCCCGTCGTAAGTGGTATAGTGTCACAACCTTGAATCTGGCACCTGCACATGTGACTCAATAAATATTATTTCTTTCATAGTTGGGCAGCCAGCTGATGCAAGTTTAGTGGTTCCTGATTCTGATTGGCATTTCCCCTTCTTTACCAGAAGCATTCAATATCAACACTGCAAGGTGAAGCTCTAGAGCAGGCTGACATGTCCTTACTTGGCAGGTTTGAATTCAAAAAAATGCTGTCCCTGTACAATGGGCATGTAGAGTTTATGGAAGGGTCTCCAGTACATCAATCAGACCTAGAACGAGTGTGTGCATCTCATGCTGCAGCCATCTTCTTACTTGCCAATAAGCAAACCAATGTAGGTTGCTGCATGCTTTTAAAGTTTTTGCTTCATGCATCTGTTGACCATCGACATGACTCTCGGTTGTAAGGGTCTCTGCATTTGTACCAATTGCAGCAGAGATTTGGTGAAGTTCTTATTCTTGCTGCTGCTATGTGGTGTCAGATTTATGATGCCACCCACCTGATTGTCCCACTGGTCTCCAAACTGATGCACAGGTTGCTCATTGTCACAGGATACAAAGGTGGAGGATGCTGCACAAATAGTGAGAGCATTAGCAGTGAATCGACACTGTGGCAACAAGGTGCGAATTATAGTAGAAGTGCTGGAGCCAGGAACACAAACTTGTGCAGTTTGGGATGAAACAGAAAGTGGTGCTATTGAAGTTATTTGTCCTGCAAAGATTCATTATAAGATGCTCTCCAGGAGGTTGCTCTCTCTCTACCCTTTGCCATGTCCTCTAATCTGCAATCTGTTTGTGCTGTCATGGTTGTGTTTTTTTTTTTGCTAACAAGCAACCCTGCTGTAAGGGGCCAATGCATAAACTGGTCATCAAAAGTTGTGGGTAGAATGTGTCCTCCTTCAAGAGTGTGAAGAAACACTGAGTGATGGTTGGTCAGTAGAGTTTTGTGACTGACCAGTAGACAGTTTGGTCCAAGTATTGTGGGTATTTGATACTTTTGATGATATTCTTAGAGGTCCGCCCTCTTTTTCTGAGGAATGCTCTTGCAGATTACCAAAGACTCAGGCTCAATGAAACTACATTGGAAGTTCCTTCTCTTTGATAAACCTCCTTTTTACATTCATTAATTCAGGGAACCTCTCTTAATTTAGCACTCATGTTTAGCACTGTATTTGTGGATGGGAGAGCAGCTGTGTTGTGAGAGGGCTGTACACACTCATAACTAATCTGTTTACATCAGAGATCAAGCTGAAAGAGTTGCCCAAGGATCATTTTATATCTGAATATTTCCAGAGTTTTGACAACGAAGTCTACCCTGTTATCTTTCCAATTGTCTTTCACAACATGCTCTTTGAAGAGGTTTCTTTCTGTTGCATCATTCTGTAGCTTCATACTTTTATCTATTCTTTTTCTAGAATTACCTGTAGAGTGTCTCATACCCACCTAGGTGAGAGTATGTGGCACTTATTATAAGACTCTTTCCTCTGTGTCAAAGTGATTGGGACACTTCACAAATGATTCTGGTTACCTGGAAGGTATCTTACATTGGATAAGGTCTTGCAGGTAGCAGCGTTTGTTTACAGGACCTTCAATGCTATATTATTTGCACTGGATGTCACAGTGCTACACAAGGACAAGGATCATCATGTTCAAAAGGTATGTAGTTTCCACTGCAACAATATCAATCTCTTAAGAGGTAGGCTTGATTATTCTGTTGCATTCATTCCTCCTATTTCAGCATACATAGCAACCTTCCTTTGGTGTTTCAATAAACTATTTGCCAAAAGAAAATATTGTCAGACAGATTGATCCCAGGTTTACTCATGACTGGAGGAGTGCTACAAATGTTCGTGGAATTATTACTTGAATGATACACTAATAGGTGTAATAGAATGCAATGTTGTGCAGTTCATGAGGGCTATGGCTACCATGTGACATTCAATGTGCAGTGATGGGGGAAGAATGGTCTATTAGGTGATTGTAGATTATTGTAGCTTTCTTTGTAGTGGGTTTAAATTGCCATGGACTTTCTTGTCCAGGTGTTGCTGCATCCTAAAGGTCACATCATTAACCCTTATGATGTTGGATTAGTAATTGCATCGGACCTTCGTACTGCTTACTCCATCTCAAACTATAGAGACAAGCAACAGCAATTAAGTTTCATTGAAAAAGTAATGAATCCAAAGCATGAATCCCAGTACATGCATTCTGCAGTAGAAAGGGAGGCAGAGAGTGTCATCCGGCGGCTGAGGCGCACGGGATCTTATACTGTGGGGACTTTTCATAGAGACTTACATAAAGATGAGAATGGAGTGGAGAAAAGTAAGGTGCACACTTTTCCAGTCAGTGCAGAGGGGCATTACAAGTTGGAATCAAAGCTGAGGTCAGCAATCTACCATGCCAACAATGTTTGTCAGATTGAGGCAGGCCGTAGAGCACTTTCAAATTCAATGAACAAGCATGATGGAGGATATGATATGTCCTCATCTACCAGCATGAAGAGTGATGATGCCAGCAGTGGACTCCACCTCACGAGTTGTACACTAGAACAGGTAACTGAGGACTTACTGGCATGGCCTCCACTTCTGGACCATGGTCATCCTCATCCAGCAGTTCTTGAAAGGAGAGCTGATGTGATATTGGAGGACTTGAGACAGCGCACAGTTTCTGTAGTTCAATTGGATGAGCCACATATTCTGGTTTGTTGCCAGCGGAACTGGCCACACCACATATATTACTTCATCAAGGGGCTACGGAATCCATTGTCTCCCACTCCGCCAATTGTAATTCTGTACCCAGGTCAGCCAAGTGCTGAACAATGGGGTCTGGTGGGTGTCTTCACTGATATATATTTCATCAAAGGCTCCCCAATCTATGAGCTTGATCTCATGCGAGGTGGAGTTCTCCATGCAGGTCTATGTCTTTTCACTTCTGTATTTACATCCTTGTTCACCCTTATGCTGAAAGTTGCTGCTGTCTGCTGTAAAGCAACTTGCTTGCTTTAGGTATTGCAAACTTTTGTTTGTACTTCATTGAAAAACTAATTTAGGTCAGAACTTGAGAACTGTGCAGAGAAAGTAGTGATCCTTGGGGATCAAGGTACTCCTGTTGATTTGCACGGACAGGATGTGCAAGGTTTGAGAAATGCTACAAGAATGTCAGCATATACTAGTGATGTGGATAATATACTGGTAGCTGCCAATGTGGAGCGTCTGGTAGGAGAAAAGCAGGAGATCCTACTGGTGGAGATGCACGATACCATTGGGTTCTTTTATTTGCGCCCCCGGTTTGAAATCTCTCGGAGTCAAGTCCATGCGACTGACTACAAGCGCAATCGGAATGCAATTGTTCACCTTGGCCCAACCTTCATGGGCGGAAAAGCTGTGTGTGCCATTTTTCTTGGTTTTCTGATGTAAGTACCATTTTTCTTTCCGTCTTGTTCTGCATACAGCTTATCATTTTACCCATATTTTGCTGGTGAATCTTAGGGCAACTCCACTGGTGCTCAGTAGGTATGTGACCCTGCAAATAAAAATTGGATTAAGAAAAGTCGAAACCTGTTAGTTTGGCTTGGTAAAATGGTTTTGACCCAGGTTTTTTGCACAGTTTGCTGAGGTTGGTAAAAGGCACAGCACAGACTAACACCTCCCAGAGGAAAGTAATAAGTATGATCTGAGTGCTTCTCCCTGTTTTTGATTAGCCAATCATAATCATTGGTCAAGGTGGTTTGCTATTAGTTTCCAACTTATTTCGAGTCCTATTAGTTCTAGTTTTATGGATGGGGTTGGGAAAAAAAGAGAAGTAAACTTGGATGTGAGAAATATTTTTGCAGGGTCACATACTGAGCACCTCTGGTGACGCTCTTAGCTGTGTTAGCAATACCTGATCTTGCGTTTCATTGTTTCTCTGTGTCTACTCACCCCAGAACCCTCCTCAAGCTGCTGGAGGATGAACTCTTTTCATTTGTAGCCTCGCAACTTACATTTCAATCTTCCTTGTCAACCCTGGGTGAATATTCTCAGAGCAAACTCTGACAAATTGCAAATTTTCTTTCCTACTGTCTTGGCATTGATCCATCACATGT
>Ga0209208_10008582_pt1 | contig 13597 bp, 8 predicted proteins | sample S1TSphfallax_3_FD_187694 | JGI IMG/M metagenome (GOLD analysis project Ga0209208, IMG submission 187694) | Host-associated microbial communities from peat moss isolated from Minnesota, USA - S1T2_Fd - Sphagnum fallax MG (SPAdes) (version 2) | ecosystem: Host-associated > Plants > Peat moss >...
CCGGGGCGAACTGGTATATGGGCACGGCGGACGCGGTCTACCAGAACATCTACTCGATCGGCTCGGAGCAGCCGAAGCACGTCATCATCCTTTCGGGCGACCACATCTACAAGATGGACTATAGCCGCATGCTGGCGCATCACAAGGAGTCTGGCGCGGAGGTGACGCTGGCCACGCTGCCGATCGCTCCGGATGAGGTTTCGCGGTTTGGGGTAGTGGAGGTGGGCCAGGGCGGCGAAATTCTGGGCTTTGAAGAGAAGCCGAAATCGACGACCTTCCGGTCGCCGTTCAACCCGAACTCGGTGGATGCGTCGATGGGGATTTACATCTTCAACACAGAGACGCTGCTGAAGGAGTTGATTGCGGATGCGGAAGACCCGCATTCGAAACATGACTTTGGGCACAATATTCTGCCTAACTGTCTGGGCAAGAAGAAGATGGTGGCGTACAACTTTGTGGATGAGAACCGCCAGCAGGCGCTTTACTGGCGCGACGTGGGTACGCTGGACTCGTATTACGACGCCAATATGGACCTGTGCTCGGTGTCGCCGATCTTCAACCTGTACGACAAGCACTGGCCGATGCGCACGCGGGTGCGGCAGTATCCTCCGGCCAAGTTCGTCTTTGGCGAGCCGGGGCGCACGGGCCGGGCGGTGAACTCGGTAATTACCGCGGGCGTGATTATTTCGGGTGCGGAGGTGCGGAATTCGGTGCTCTCGCAGGATGTGCGCGTGAACTCGTACTCGGAGGTGGAGGGGAGCATCATCTTCTCGCACGTCAACATCGGGCGGCATTGCCGCATCCGGCGGGCGATTATCGACCGGGACGTGCAGATTCCGGAGGGCACGGTGATCGGGTACGATCCGGTCGAGGACAAGCGGCGGTATTTCGTGACGCCGTCGGGGTTGACGATCGTGACGCGGGATCGGTCGTTGTTTGAGAATCCTGTGGAGCCGGAGTTTCAGGAGCGCTATTAGCGGGGCGGACGCGGAGCGATTCGGGCGGAGGTGCAGTGCGCCTTCCGCACGTTCTTATTGAATGGCGTGATTGACTATCGGTAACGCGCGGGTTACCATCGCCATGATCGAAGTTCGAGAATACATCGACGCCCAAGGCAAGAACTTCTATCGGGATTGGCTGGTTGGTTTGGACACAGCCACCCGTGCGCAGATCGTCGCGGGCGTCCTTCGCATGGAATTCGGCAATTTCTCGGCCGCCAAGAGCGTCGGTTCCGGTGTTTCGGAGATGCGCCTCGATTTTGGGCCGGGGTACCGGGTTTACTTCGGCAAGGACGCGGAGCAGTTGGTGATCTTGTCGGTTGGCGGCTCCAAGAGGCGGCAGCAAGCCGATATTTCAGCCGCACATAGGCTTTGGATTGAGTACAAGCGAAGAAAACAAGAAGATCGCGTCCATGACCTACGATACCGCCGGCGATGTCATCAACGACAATCTCAATCAGTATCGTTACGATGCCGAAGGGCGGCTCTGCGCCAGCCTCACCGCAGGTCCGACGTACACCCAGTACCTCTATGACGCCGAAGGCCGCCGCGTGGCCAAAGGCGCAATCGCTTCCACGGACTGGCCGGCGGCTACGGCTACCTGCGCCGCTCCCACAGCAGCCAACACCTTCGCTCCGAACAAGGTTTACATCCTTGACTTGGGCGGCCAACAGGTCTCGGAACTCGCAGTCTCCGGTACCGCTGTCTCCTGGCTCAACACCAATGCCTACGCCGGAGGCAAGCTGCTCGCCACCTACAGCGGCACAGACACCTACTTCGCCCTCAACGACGCGCTCGGCACCAAGCGCATGCTCTACTCGCCGGACGGTCTGAAGACCAACTTCTACAGCCTGCCCTTCGGCGACGGCCTGTCCTCAAGCGGCAACGCCCCAGACGCCAGCCCACTCCACTTCACCGGCAAAGAACGAGACGCAGAATCAGGAAACGACTACTTCGGAGCGCGCTACTACAGCAGTGCGATGGGCCGCTTTATGTCTCCCGACTGGTCGGTCAAAGTTGAGCCTGTGCCGTACTCGAAACTCGACGATCCGCAGACGCTAAACCTCTACGACTACGTTCGGAATAATCCGCTCAGCAACGTGGATGCTGACGGCCATGCGTGCTCTGGCGTGCTGGGGAACACCGGCAGCGGATTCTGTACAAGGGCTGATGCTTACGCGGTGTTCGATAACTTGGTCCACAACCAGACGCGATTCTTCGCCGCCGCTTCGGCTGCTACGCAGGAACTGGCGGACGTTGCCGTGCCCGTTCTTGGAAGAGCCGGCACTTCGCAGAGCACCCGAGATTTTCTTGAGAACACCGGAGAGGCTTTACTGAAAGTCAACCAGCAAGCGGTATTGCAGGTGTACAACGGGCAGCTTAGCGGGAGCGGTGCTGAACTTGATTCCAAGTTGGTTCACATAGAACAGAGCACTGTCCAGCAGGGGCTCAACGATCTTCAAAGCAAGGACCCTGGGGCATACAGTACGGCCATCGGCGAAATCAACGGCCTACTCAACGGGAAGTCGAGTCTTACGGCCAATGTGGGTGCTGCCATAGGTGGCGTCATCTTGCCGACAGATGGAGCCTACGCGGATGTTCTCGCTGGCGTTAGGACGAGCCTCGGGCGTGACATTAACTTCGCGAATCAAGGCGACCGGGAGGCAATCGGAAACGCTCTGGTGCAACATGTACGACAGACGGGCGGCTGTGATGTCGCGGGGAGCAGGGCTAACGGATGCTCAAACTAAAACGAATTGTCATCTTGCTCGCCGAGCTTCTTGCAGAGGTAGTCCTGCTAGGTTGCCTTCTTGGCGCGATGGTTTCAGACAAGATTGGCCCGCTAAAAGGTGTGCTCGGCGCGATGGTTACTATTCCTGTCATCCTGGGTATTCATGGGTATTATGTGTCACGACTTCTTGCAACGGTTGCGTGGGCCAGCAAAGCGAAGTGGCTTTACCCTGGTCTCGTAGCCACTGCCTTTATCGCACACGTCCTTTTTATTGCCCAATTCAAGTCAGACTTAAGCCCTCGGGCTCAAGTGCTAATCCTGCCATTCCTCATCGGGGGCAGTTGTATTGTCTTCGCCTGCGCATTCGCTGGGAACTGGTTCTTCGGGAGGTGGCGGGGGGACCAGGCCTCGCGTTTGGGACTCGGGATGGACGTATGATTTGGGGATACATTTCTATGACGCAATCTGCCGTTTGTACATCCACCTCGAGTTTTTCGCGGTGCCATTCTACCGGCAAAGAAAGAGACGCAGAATCAGGGCTCGACTACTTCGGGGCTAGGTACTACGCCAGCAACATGGGACGGTGGATGAGTCCGGACTGGGCAGCGAGTGTTTCGCCTGTACCGTGGGCAAATCTGGCTGATCCGCAGACGCTCAACTTGTATGAATACGTTCGCAATAATCCTTTGAGTCTTGTTGATGACGATGGCCATAATTGGTTCACTCAGTTCGCCCAGGGGCTTGCAGATTCGACGTACAGGCCGCTCGTGCAAATTGCTGAACATCCGATTGCGACGGCACAAGGAATCGGCACGGCTATAGAGCATCCAATCGTGACGGGCAAAGCGATAGGAAGTGCCGTCGCTGGAACTGTTGAAGCGGCGGCGCATGGAGACGGCAGAGCCATCGGCCAGATCGTCGGAACGGTAGGCACGGCGATAGCTGGCGGTGCGGCCCTGAGAGGGGTGGGCGTTGCCGGAGAAGTAGGCGCGGAAGCCGGGAGCTTCGTCGGGGAGAGTACGAGCGTCACAACGACCGAGCTTTACAGAGCAGTTGACGCGACCGAACTTCAGAGTATCCAAAGCACAGGTTCGTTCCTCCCCTCTCCGAATGGAACGGAGTATAAGGGCTTCTTCTTCTCCCAAGAGAGTGCCGAACAGTTCGGCGCTCAACAAGCAGCAGGAGGCGGTCCATCGACGACGGTAGTCAGAGGAACTGCGCCGACCGATCTGGTCAACAGTTCGCCGGTACATAGCGCAGCGACCGAAGGGCGCGGCGTTCTGATCCACAACGACAACCTTCCACAGGTGAAGCCACAATGACAAATCAAATCCATCTGTATGTGATCGAGATGAACCCTGAGCGAGCGAAGAGGTTAGAAGCAGAACTCGCGCAGTTGCGACAGGTGACTGTGTTCCAAAAGTACGCGGATGCAGTAGCTGCTAGTGGCGGCTTGGATGCGGTCTTCGTGCCTCTCATGTCGGCTATGGAGTGGGGGGCCATCAAGCCCCCGGCTCCGCTTCATCAGACGCAGGTCGTGAAGATGCCCGATTACGAGGTTGCCAAGGGGCGTCCCCGGTATGCGATCCCCGGCGTTGCAACTTCGCAGGACGAATCTCTGAACCCGGTAGACACGACGCGGTTGGTTCTCCGGGAGTCCTTCAAGGCGATCCACCACTTCAACGAAACGAGTCCGATCAAACTAAAGGCGGTCGGTGTCCCAGCTCTCAGCTTAGGGTTAGACAAGCTCCGAGCCGGGGAGGCGATGGAGCTTCTGAGCGATGCGTACTTCTCCCCCGTCGCCTAGCCCGTTCCAGATCGGCGACCGCGTGACCTTCTTGCCCGATGACCGGACGGTCGGATGGGCAGGGTCATCTCTTGATCGGCTGAGGTTGCAGCCCGGAGACACCGGCACCGTTACCCGAATCGACCAAGGAGTCTATCTGTACCTGGACGACGACCGTGGAGGCTTCCACTGGGAGTGCTTCAAGAGGGTAGCGTGATCGAGCGGGCCGTCTCTTCGGAGGCGGCCTTGCTGCGTCTGGGCGGGCCGTTGACGCGCCGGTGGGCTGTCTTCTGGCCTCCGTTGCCGCCCCGAAGAAAAAGCACGGTGCTCTGCACCGGATTTAGAGGGACACGTCACCCCGGAACGGGTGCTGTAGGGGAACCTGAAGTTGCTGTGCGGGAACCACTGTGGAATGAGGCGGCTAAGGGAAAAACGGGGCTTTTCGGTTCCAGTGCGGCAACCTTGCCGTTACGGAAGGGGAACCACAACAAAACGCAGCCCTTGAGCGTCGGTGGCCGAGTACCCTCCGCTCCGGCGTCCGTCAAGGCGCTCCGCCCGCTGCGCGGCGCGCTGGAGAACGCGCGGTCTTGACCGACGCCTCCGCTGCGGGTGGTTGCTGGTCATGAGAAGAATGTCTTCTTCTCATGTTCGAGGAACATGCGAGAGCGACGGCGGGGCCAGTGCTAGGATCGTGCTCAATCGGAGGGCGGATGGAGTACGACCGGGAGAAGGTGGACGAGATGGTTCTGGCGCTCTTGTGGCTGACGCTTGCGGGCGACGGGCGGGCGTGGAAGGGCCACGACTGGGACGCGCTGGAGCGGCTGCACGAGCGGGGGTACATCTCCGATCCGAAGACCAAGGCGAAGTCCGTCGTGCTGTCCGAGGAGGGCGAGCGTCGGGCGCGGGAGCTGTTCGAGCGTCACTTCGGTGGCAAGGCGGAGTAGACACCATCCCTAAGCCGGTCGGCTTAGCAGAGGCCGCAGCAACGGCCAGCCCGAACGGAGATCGAACGGGGCCGGACGGCGTTCGGGGCTGTCCGGTGAGTGTTCGAGGTTAGCGGTAGGCTTCGGAGCGGTGGCGGACGGAGTGGATGATGAGGGTGTCGTGGGGTTCTTCGGTGAAGCGGACGCGGTAGTCGCCGACCCGGAGCCTCAACTCTTCGGAGTCGCCCTGGAGCTTCTTGATGTCGCCTTCGCCGGTCTCGGCGAAGCGGTGGAGGGCGGTGAGAATCCGCATGGCGTTGGTGCGGTCGATGCGGCGGACATCGGCGCGGGCGGGGGGCGTCCAGTCGATCAGCTTCATGCGTTCCTGGTCATCCCTTGAGGTCGTCGGCGGAGAGGCCGAACTCGGCCATCATCTCGGCGTGGGAGATGGTCTGGCCGGGGTGTGCGGCCAGCCAAGCCTTGGACTCGGCGACGGCGCGGCGCTCGTCTTCCGTCTCCGGTTCGTCGTCGTAAGGGGCGTTGGCGATGGCGCGGGAGACGGGATCGAGCATCGTCTCCAGCAGCCCGACGACGGCGGAGACCTGGCTGGGGGCCATGCGGTCGATGAGTTCGTGGGCCTGTTCTCTGGAATGCGCGTAGGCCATCGTGGAGTCCTTTACTTATCCTGAGCGGCAGCGAGGAAGTGGTCAATGGTGCTGAGCAGCACCCGTTGCTGATAGAGCGGTAGGGCTTCGATCTGCTCCATGCGGCGGACGATTTTAATGCTCGGTTGCTTCTTGGCCTGTACGGGGTTCTTGCTGCCCCTCAGCAACTCATCGGCGGAGATGTCGAGGACTTCGGCAAAGCGCAGGATCATGTCGGCGTTGAGGCGGAGCTTATCCGTTTCGTAGTTGGAAACCAGCTCTTGAATGAGTCCGGTTCTCTCGGCAATCTGCTTCTGTGTCCATCCGCGTTCCTTGCGCAGGCGAGCGAGGCGCTGTCCCAAGGACTCGTCGCCCATATCGACCGGCTTGAGCTTCAGCTTGGACTTCGTGGGCATGGCCTGAGTGTAACGGTGGGTTGTCTGCAATGGGGGCCTCCCGACTTCCACTATAGAGTATTATGCTCTATAGTGTCTTACACTGAGAGGGTTCAAAAAAAGTCCATGACCCTCTTGACAGGTTTTTTGCGGGAAGCCTGAAAACGGCAGGAAGGCGGTCGAAATGCCCTATGTTCCCCCCGAGGTGAAGGAGCGGATCAAGCGGGAAGTCTCTGTGCAGCGGCTGGCCGAGGCGCGGGGGATCAAGCGGGTACGCAGCGGCAAGGAGTTGATCGGGCTGTGCCCGTTCCACGACGACCGGAACCCGAGCCTGAATATCGACCCGGCGAAGAACGTGTGGCACTGCAAGGGCGCTTGCGGGGAGGGCGGCGACGTGATCCTGTGGGTGCAGCGGGCCGAGGGGGTGGCAGTAATTCTTCACGACGGCGAAGCAGAAGCCGTGGTCTTCGTATCTAAGCCATTTGGCCCAGCCCATTCCTTGTGTGCCGCACGGCGCAAGAAATAGGGGCCGACTCCAGTTTTGTACTCCCTATCCCAGCCACCAGAGCGAGTGCCTATGTGATTGATATATAATCGGATACGCCATTGTCTGTGAATGTGGGCAGAATCTGCGGTGAAGCGAGTTGTTGACCGACAAAGTGGGCCCATTGTCCGCTTAATCTGAGCGCAATGGATTCTCTTGTTGGCAGATAATGTGGGCAGAACCCGGCACGGACAATGAGCCGGAGCGGCTATGTTTGCAAGCCGCTACAGCTACGGGATGCGCAGGTACAATTCGCTGGACTCATGCCGGGTTTGGCGGCGGGTTTGGCGCGGGAGCGGCGACTCGGACCGGAGCTGGCGCGGCGATTCCCGACCGCGGGCGGAGCGAGCTGTGCTGGAAGCGAGCGTTGCGCCCGCGGCTTAGGCGAAATCGGGGCGCTGGACACATTCCTGATGGCTTCTGATAGACTACTGAGCAAATCTCTCGATCAAAGTTTGAAGGGCTTCGCCGCCTTCCAAGAACGTTGATCGATCCCAACTCCTGGAGTTGGGATCGGTCGGTCGACGCCGCCGGGAGTGCTCATATCGAACGATCGAGGGTCCCGATGCGCCACCAGTGTTTCGCCCGTTCCGCCCAGCAAGCCGCCAAAGCACTTTTCCCGCTCTTGTTCCTGTTGCTGCCGCTAGGCGCGTTTGCGCGAGTTCCCGAGGCGCAGCCGTCGCGGCCGGTGCGGGTGGTGCGCCATTTCGATTCGGCGCATCAGATACACGCTTTCACGACCGACGACGGGGGCGGAGCGCAGCTTGCCGCCTCCTTTGAGCGCGAGAGCGTTGCGGAAGGTACGCCGGACAGTCCGTTTTTCTATCTCGCGACCACGCAATATCCGGGAATGGTGGCGCTCTACCGGTTTCAGGGCTCCGATGGCAGCCAACGCTTCGTTCGCGGCGCCGAGGAGCGGGCCGCGTTGCGCGGCCAGGGATTCGCGGAGATGGCCAAGCCGGTCTTTGTGTACAGCGTTCCGGTCGAGGGCGCGTCTGAGATCTTCCGCTTGAACAACCCGGAAAACGGCGATCTGGTCTACACCACGAGCCGGGCGGAGAAGGCGTATCTGACGGGTCTGGGTTGGGTCCAGCAGAGTTCTCTGGGCTACACGCAATCGACTTCGTCTGGCGGGACCGGCGTTCTGTGGCCCACGACGGTCAAGCTGGAGGACGCGGATTTGGCGCTGCTTGCCTCGCCGGCGGGCGACGGTTCGCGGCTCGTTTTCTCGTCCACGAACGACAAACTCGCCAAACTGAAGGTGGGCGCCATGCTTTACGCTCCGGTCGAGATTGGCCGCGACGCGGAAGGCCGCCAGTTTTTTCGAGCGGGCTTCATGCGCAAGGCGACGCATGTCGAGCGGCAGGGAGCGGGGTTGGTGGTCGAAACGGCGCAGGCGGGATACAAAGATCTCTTCCACGACGTCCACCTCTTCTTGGACAACCGCCCGGTCGTGTTCCCGGGCAAGGCGGGTAACGCTCCGGCGCGTTTGCTTCCGGAAGCCTCGGAAGGCGCTTCGCCGCCTCTTGCGCGGAGCTTCGATGGCCTGACCGCCTATCGCCAGCCGGACTACCTCAGCCATGTGGTTGGACCGGTTCCGGCAGATGCGAGCGGCGGCAGCGTAGGTTTCAATCAAAACTTGAGTTACTCGCTGGGCGACGGCGGGGCCAATGCCATCAACCTCAGCGGCAATCTCCAAGCCGAGCTCACCGGCGAAGTCGATTACAGCGCCGGCTGCTCCGATTCGCACGATCTGAGTTTCCTGGGCAGCATTTGCCTCCAATACACAGTCTCCGGCACGGTGCTGATTACGCCTTCCGCTTCGGTCAGCGCCATGGCGGTGGTGAATACGGGGTCGAGCTACAGCATTGAAAAGCCTGTCCTGCAAGAGTCTGAGACGTTTGAGGTCGAGGGCATTCCGATCACGGTCACCTTCACGCTGAATCTGGGCGCTTCGATCGACAGCCAGGCTACGGCGACGTTTTCCGCCAGCGCCCAGGCGCGGGGCACCGGAGGTTTTTCCGCCTCGCTCGTGGCTCCGGAAGTGTGGGACTCGGGCGGATCGCTGATTGCTTGCCCCAGCCCATGCCCTCCGGGGTTTAGCTGCGGCTCCTCCGATCAGGGCTATTCGGGCTCCGGGTCGACCTGCTCGGCATCGGCCACCGCGGGCGACACGATCAACCTGAACGCGGGAGCGATCGACGCCCAGGTTTGGGTCAGGCCAGACATCGCCGCCGGTCCGGGCCTGGACGATCTTTCGGCCTCGATCGATTTTTCACTCAAGAATGCGATCGACTTCAACATCTCCTCGACCGCCGTGACGGGAACCTATGAGCTGACGCCGGCGGTGGGCTACGACGCCGGCCTCTGCGTGTGGGGATACAATCTGGGCTATTCGGGCAGCACCACCCTGGCGCAGTTGGACGTGCCGATTTTTTCCGCTGGCCTGCCATCCGCCAGCACCCAGCCGCCCTCCACGTTTACGACGAGTTCGGCGCTGCTCTCCGGGATAGCCACGCCCAACAGCCTGCCCACGACGGCGTACTTCCTCTATGGCACAAGTTCCTCGTTGAGCGGAGCATTGCAAACGGCCACGCAGTCTTGCCCCGCCGCCCAGACTTCGTGCTTTATCCAGACCGGACTGAGCGGGCTGCAGTCGGGCAAGACGTATTACTCACAGCTCGTTGCGCAGAACCTGCTGGGCACGATGAAGGGCGAGATCATGTCCTTTATCGTGCCGGCGGCGCAAACGATCACCTTCCCCAATCCCGGCACCCAGACCTACGGCGTCGCGCCATTTGCACTGAAGGCGACGGCATCGTCCGGTTTGCCGATCACCTACTACGTCACCTCGGGCTTCGCGATGGTCAATGGCAGCACGCTGACTATCACCGGTTCCGGCCCGATCACGCTCACGGCTACCCAGCCGGGCAACGCAAACTTCGCCGCCGCCACGCCCGTTGAGGTGACCTTCCAGGTGAACGCGGAGGCGGGTAGCTTCGGTTCGGTGGCGATTGGAAGCACCAGTCCGTCCGTGCCAGTCAACTTCACTCTGGCCTCCGGGACTAAGGTCGGCAGCGTTGCGGCGCTGACCCTGGGCGCGGCCACGAGCGATTACCAGGTCTCGCAGATGACCGAATCGGGAACCACGTTCACGGTCCATGCCACGTTCACGCCGCAGGCTCCGGGCGCGCGGCCGGGCTCGGTCGTCGTCTACGACACCTCAAAGCCGGCGAAGATCCTGGCCACGGTGCCGTTGAGCGGCATTGGCGTGGGACCGCAGATTCAATTCGAGAACAATAAGTCGATCGACACGCTCGGCAGCGGCTTCAACGGTCCGTTTGGGGTCGCCGTGGATGGAAGCGGCAATGTCTATGTCGCCGAATATCCCGCGAATGGAGTCGGTTACGGGGATTTCAAGGAAATTGTCGCCTCCGGCGGATATGCGACGGTCAAGACCATTGTGGCGCAGAACTCCGGCCTTCTCCGTCCCAATGGGGTTGCGGTCGATGGAGCGGGCAACCTGTTCGTTGCCGACAAACGGTTGAACTACGCGGTCGAGCTTCTGGCGCCCGGATACACCACCATGACGTCGCTGCAGAGCTTGCTGCATCCCCAGGGTGTGGCCATCGACCTGAAGGGCAACCTCTTCGTTACTGTCCAGGGCGAGAATTCGGTCGTTGAAATTCCAGCCGTTGGCGGTTACAGCACCGTCAACACGATCATTACCGGCTTGAATTCGCCGGACGGTATCGCGATCGACGCCAACGGCAACTTGTACGTTGCCGATACGGGCAACAACGCGGTGAAAGAGTTCCCTGCGCCGGGTTACGCCAAAGCGCAGATTCTGGGGAGCGGCTTTTCGGCTCCCGCCGGCGTGGCCGTGGATGCGGCTGGCAACGTCTATGTCGCCGACACGGGGAATAACGCCGTGAAGGAGATTCTGGCGGCCGGCGGCTACACGGCAATCCAGACGTTGGGCGGCGGCTTCTCGTCTCCGAACGGCGTGGCCGTGGATGCCCACGGAAACGTCTATGTGGCGGACACGGGCAACAACGCGGTCAAGAAACTCGACTTCAGCGATTGGCCCGTCTTGAGCTTTGCCGCCACCAAAGTCAATGCGGTCAGCGCGGACAGCCCCTTTACGCTCACGATCGCTAATGAAGGCAACGCGCCGTTGACCTTCCCCTTCAACCCGATTCTTCCCTCCGGATTCCCGGTTTCGAGCGCATCGACCTGTCCTGGGATGATCGGCGAAGGCACGGCCGGCGAGCTGGCGGCTGGAGCGACTTGCAGTTTCATCCTGAGCTTCTCGCCAATTGAGCCGGGCGAAGTTTCCTCGTCGCTCGTGCTCACGGACAACACGCTGAACGCCGCATCGCCCAGCTATGCCTCGCAATACCTTGAATTCAGCGGAACGGGGCTGTATCCGGCGGTCCTGACAGCGACCGTGACCGCGGCCAACAAGACCTACGACGGCACCGCGGCCGGGGTAGCCACGGGCTGCTCGCTGGCCGGCGTCCTGCCCTCGGATGCGGGCCTCGTAAGCTGCTCGACAGGGTCTGCGTCCTTTGCCAGCGCGCAGGTGGGCAATGGCGTCGTCGTGTCGGTTCCGGTCGCGCTTACCGGTCCGGCGGCGGCGCACTACGTTCTCGCAAGCGCCACGGCAACGACGACGGCCAGCATTGCTCCGGCGATCCTGACCGTGACCCCAAACCATCTGACGATGCCGGTCGGCGGCACAGTGCCCGCGACCAGCTTCACCTATAGCGGATTCGTGGACGGCCAAGGGACTTCGGTGGTTACGACCGTGCCTAAATGCACCACCTCCGCGACGTCGCAGAGCATTCAGGGCAACTACCCAATCGTCTGCTCGGGCGGCGTTGCGGCCAATTACACCTTCCAGTACGAGACGGGAACCCTGACGGTCTCTCTGGGAGCGCAATTCGTCACAACGGAGTACTCGGTGGGTACCGGCCTCTCCTCCACGAGTGGAGTAGCCGTGGATGCGAACAACAACGTCTACGTAGCCGACACCGGCAACAATGCGGTCAAGCAAATCCAGGTAGGCAACGGCTACGGCACGGCGACTCTGGCTACCGGCTTGTCTTCCCCGAGCGGCATTGCGGTCGATGGCGGCGGGAATCTGTACGTCGCCGACACCGGCAATAACGCGGTGAAGCAGATCCTGGCGGCCAGCGGCTACAAGACCGTGAAAACGCTGGGCGCCGGCTTCAAATCGCCGAGCGCCGTCGCCGTGGATGCGGCTGGGAATGTCTACGTGGCCGACACCGGCAACAACGCGGTGAAAGAGATACTGGCCGCCGGCGGCTACACGACGGTGAAGTCGCTCGGCAGCGGCTTCCTGAAGCCGACCGGGGTCGCCGTGGACACCCATGGAAATGTCTTTGTCGCCGACAACGGGAACAATGCGGTAAAGGAGATTGTGCCTGCCGGCGGCTACCGGACCGTGAACACGCTGGGAAGCGGCTTGAGCCAACCCTACGGCGTGGCCTTGGACAACAACGGCAACCTGTATGTGACTGATACCGGCAATGGCGCGGTGAAAGAGTTGATGGCTCCGGCTTACACCTCGATCACAGCCCTGGCCAGCGGCTTTAGCACGGCAAAGGGCCTTGCCGTGGACCTGACCGGCAACGTCTACGTGGCTCCTGGAGGCGCCTCGCCCGTGCAGGTGATCGCCTACGCGCCGTGTTTCCCGACCATCCCCGTGGGTGCCACTAGCCTCAAATACAGCTACTACTTCACCTTCCTGCTGGGCGGCTCGATCGGCGCGCCCGCAATCTCTACGCAGGGTGCCACAGGAGAGGAGTTTAGCGACGCGGGCACGGGCAGCTGCACCAAGAACGGCGCCAGCCATGTCTACAACCCGGGAGATTCCTGCACCGTGGATGTCACCTTCCACCCGGCGCACCCCGGTCCACGCCTGGGCGCGGTGCAGCTGACCAACGCCAAAGGAGCGTTGGTGGCAACCGCGCTGCTGAGTGGCACGGGCACCGCGCCGCAGGTTGCCTTCCCAGGCAACGTCGCCGCCAAGTTGCTGGGCAGCGGTCTTTCCGGGCCCAACGCGGTGGCTGTGGCTTCCAACGGAAACGTCTTCGTCGCCGACACCAAGAACAACGCCGTGAAGGAGATCCTCGCAACCGGCGGCTACGCCACGGTCAAGGCATTAGGCAGCGGTTTCTCCGCCCCCAGTGCCGTTGCCGTGGATGGCGACGGGAACGTTTATGTCGCCGATACCGGCAACAACGCGGTCAAGGAGATTCTTTCGATCGGCGGCTATACCGCCGTCCGGACGCTCGGCGGCACCTTCCCGGCGCCCGCCGGGGTCGCCGTGGATGGGTCCGGCAACGTCTTTGTCTCGGCGAGAGGCAACTCGACGGTATACGAGATTCTGTGGGGCGGCCTGGTCACGGTGCTGAACAGCGGCTTCTCCTCGCCGGGCGGTCTGGCCGTCGATACCCACGGCAACGTCTTCGTTGCCGATACCGGCAACCACGCGGTGAAGGAGATTCTGGCCTCGGGCGGCTATACGGCGGTCCAGACCCTCGGCA
>Ga0209208_10008583_pt1 | contig 13597 bp, 10 predicted proteins | sample S1TSphfallax_3_FD_187694 | JGI IMG/M metagenome (GOLD analysis project Ga0209208, IMG submission 187694) | Host-associated microbial communities from peat moss isolated from Minnesota, USA - S1T2_Fd - Sphagnum fallax MG (SPAdes) (version 2) | ecosystem: Host-associated > Plants > Peat moss >...
GTAAAAAGCTGGTCAACTAGATCAGAAACTTGGAGAATTTGGACTCTTTTATTGTTGCATGAACTAAATGAGCAACATTTGATTCTCCTATAGACTATGACTGAAGTATTTATGTTGCATTCAAGTTGAGTTCCACATTTTTGTATCCTAATACACCTTACAGAGGCACCTAGTACAATACAATGAGCTTTTGCCAGCTCTGGTGGGATGTTGGGATTCAGGGTACAGATCTAGAGCTCATGTATATCTTCCCTTGATTTTAATAAGCAAGAAAACAGAGTCTCCATTGTGTTATATAGCCAGATGGTGCTTGGCTTCCACTTGTTGCTGATGAGGATGATACAAGGACTAGATTCTTGCTGGAATTCTGGTGTTGAGATTGTTCGTCCTGGACTGGTTGTTTTATTGGAATATCAACGTTTGTCAGCAAGCACAGATAATTTCTCAGTTAAACAGTGGGAAGCTGTTGCAATCCACACAGCCTTCAAGTTGGTCAGACAGGTGAGAAATTTTGTGAAAAGATGGGCTGTTCTTGGAACTACTGTGCATAACTATGTATTTAAAAATGAGCGTGCTCTCAAACTACTACCTATAACAGTCTGCAAAATCGGCAAGCTCAACATAGGATGTGCAATGGAAGAGACTTACATCTCCATGCACCTATGCTAGATAGGTATACATAAGGAGTTTTGGGAAAAATTCCTTCATAGTTTGAGGGTGCTTATTCCCGTGAGCCTGCTGCTTGGAGGTCCATGAGTGTGCATTCACAAGTGTCGCACACTCACCAGGGATTGCAGAGTGCTTTATGGCCTGTTAACACGTTTCTTATTTTAAAATCATTAAAAATTTGTTGATCAAGGGTAAGGGAGCCAAGCAGTGGGATTGTTGCCCCTGTTCACTCGGGTACCACCCTCATTCACAGGGGACTCAAAATTTGTGAAGCCCGTCATGTGGATGTGATTTAGTGCATCTCCAGTAGTTCTTAGTATGTGACCCTGCAAAAATATTTCTCACATTCATTATTTACTTTTTTCCAAACCCACCCATAAAAGTAAAACTAGGACTGTAAATAGGTCGGAGAATACTATCAGCAAACCACTTGGACCAATCATTATGATTGGACAATCAGAAACAGAGAATTGCAGTCATATCACATTTGGTACTCTTTTCGGCCAGGTGTTAGGCTTTGTTGTGCCTTTTACCAGGCTCAGCAAACTTCACAAATGCTGGACCAAAACCATTTTGCTGAGCCAAACCAGCATCTTTTGACTTTTCTTCATCCAATTTGAATTTGCAGGGTCACACAAACCATTGGTGTCAGTCCATGCATAACTTTGAATGTCAACTCTGGTCATTCCTAAATCCAAGACTCCAGTGAGTGACCTCAAAACTTTCCCAGCAAACGTTCTCATTGCAACAGCCTATTAGTGTACGGACATGTTTTCAATCAGCCAGGAAGAATTCAATGACCAGCAGCTTGACAGTTTTGTGAAGAAGAAGAGATCGTAGTATAAAGCAGCATCATGTACTGCAGAATATTGCTACAGACATGCGGATTTTGAATCAGGTTGCATCAAAAGCTATTAGGGTTTGTGCGATAGAAGTCATGAAACATTTGAAGAGCCGTAAAACAGATGTCCTTGGAACCTCTTTCATTCTTGGAGGAAAATGCTGGAGGAGAAGTATTGCCGGGCGAATCTAGAATGCAAATAGATTACAAGCTTTGCTTTTGTCTCTTGAATGAAACTTCATGAGAACCACGGAGCTGAGGAAAGGATACGAACAAAAAAATTGTATCACAAAAATTCAAGGAAGCTTGCTCGTAAAGTAATCGACTGAAAATGGTTCTCTCGCGACTTGCCAAAGATTCTCTCCTTCACCCGCTCTTCAACACCGCCTGGCCGTCCGTCTGTGCGTCGCTCCTTCCCTTCTTTCGTCCTCACTCTGGAGGAAGTGAGCGGCCAGCGACAGTGTTGCCTATGATTTGTAACAGAGTCGTCGAAACCGGGGACGGGTTTGTACCAGAATCATCGTTTCGGGTAACGGGTTTGTAACACAATTGTCGTTTCCGGTGACGGTTTCGTGACAGAATCATCGTTACCGGTGACGGTTGCTTGTGCAGCAGGACGCAGGAGGACCTAGTCACGTTTCCGCCTCCCTCCGTCGACCGGCCGGGGTTGGGGGCGCGTAAAACTGCAGTTGAGACCGCGTAAGGAAAACTGCGACTGAGACCGGTAGGGAAAGTAGTGAGTACCGACCCGCCGGTTATTGAGTTTTGACCCGGTTAATGATTGTTGACGAGTGGCTCAATTGATAACCTCTTGCTATAGAAATTTCAAAATATAATAAAGAAACTACCTGGATGACCCGATAATGATTCCAGGTAGAATGGCCCAAGTATGATCGAGGTAGGTAATCAATTTTTAAGACTATTACAGAAAAATAAAAACAGAAAAAAATAATTTTAATTTAATTTTTAAAAAAAACTTAAAACCCTATAACCAATGTATAACTGACAAGTTAACAGAAGGTTCATGCCCAGTTATTTGAAAACGTAAACTTATGCATAACCAAGGGGTTCTTAGTTATTGCCATTTCTTTTATAACCTAATTGGGAGTTATTAATAAAAAGAAATAACCAGCTAGCTTTGGTACTGAAGCTACAACTGCGATTGAACCCGGGTAGGGAAAGTACTGGCCCTGCAACCACGGCTGAGACCCGGTAGGGGAAGTACTGACCCTACTGGTTTCTACCCCACGCGAGAGCGAGCAACCAATCTAGGGAACATCTGGTGACACTGAGATCCGTTGTTGTTTGTTGTTGGGCAACATGGGTATGAGGCTGGAAAGCTACCTACTGTGATTCGATTCCCCCAAGAATCAAAAGTCGGTCTCTTTGCGACCCTGTTGCTCTGGGGTGGGGCACATTCTTAACTGAAAATTGCTGGGTTGGAACTTGGGGTGGGGGAATTGCAAATAAAAGCTTCTAAAACAAATAAATGAATAAAATGTATCTCAACTTAGGGATTTTCTTGATGGCTATAAACCCCAAGAACAGCCCCGATAACCCATTGGAACCTGTTGCAATTTAAAATACCCACCCATTTGCATTTCACATTCAATAATCCAACCTCCACTTGGCCCTTGCTGCCACCTAAAGCTCTTATAGTTGGATTGATACTAAGGGACTGAGAACTTGGGAAGAAACATTTTATGCATGTAGCCAATCTTCTCTGGCGGTGTTGAGAATGTGTCAGAAACAGACAAATCTTATTAGGTGGTAATGCAATACACAGTGTGAGGTTGTGTTGTAACTAGCATTGAATGTGTGAAGCACGTTTCCAAAATTCAAAACAATAATTTATGTAGAACGGTGATGAATGAAGAACAAGTGATTCTCCCTTTACGTGTGAACGTTTTCAAATGTTTACACTAGTAGTTGGACGAGTTTTTTCATCAATGTGTCAATAGCGTTAGGAGTGAAGGGCGTTAAAAGCCTTCCTCTCTCAGTTTTGTGCACATTTTATAGGCAAAGGGTGTTAGTGGTGTTGCAACAGGTTCAGGTAATCTCTATTTTGAAATGTGTTGTTGCAATAGGTAAAGGTTCTTCTAACCTAGGCATCCTTACAAGGGGTTCTCCCTTTCCTTGTTTGATATGCTTCTTGCTTCAAGAAGGGGTTTCAGAAACTTGATGTTCCTTTTGTGGTTTGCTTCTTTGGTGGTTCTTTTGTCTTTTTGGACATGGGTCCTTCCATTTTGTTCTTTGTATTCCCTTTTTTTTGGGTGCTTTGATTTATTTATGATTGGTAGGATTTCATCAACAAGCTTCCACAGTCATTAATTTGTTATGAGATTTATTTTCTTGATGAGGACTATGGATAACAAGGTACCATTCAAAGATGATGGCACTCCCATACATTTAGTTTTATCAATGGGCATTGCATGCAAAATTGACAAATTTTGAATGACAAGAACATTAAATTATTCATGTGATTGATGTCCATAATTGTAAAGGAAAAAAACACATAATTAAGTGACATATGCCAACACATAATACATAATCTATGTTTATACTTAAACCCATAAATGTATTGTTAGTTTATAAAAAAAATGGTGATTAATTCATGATTTAAAAATTTTGTGAACTTGATTTGTAAAAAGTATTAAATTTTGAGGGCCACAAGGAATTAAAATATTTATGATTGAAATATGAATATTTTGAATGTGGACGTGTTTTATAATTTATATGCAATTAATAGTTGGGATTTCACTTGCAAATGAAATGTCAAAAATATCACCAATGAAAATAGCCTAATCATACAATATAGTTTTAATGAAATGTGTATTTGCCCAAAAAGAATCCAATACATTTTGAATATCAATTTTTGTATTTGCAAGGTCATTTTTTGGTTTATTTTACCATGCATTCATCAATGAATCAATTTTGTGAAATGATGTAAGGGAAAATGGAATATTGATATTTAAATTTGAATCAACATTTTGGAATGGGGAGTTGATTTGAATGTTGAAACGAAGTAAAAACATGCAATCAAGAATAAACTTAATTTGAAATGAAAAAAATAATATTTTTTTCAAAATTTCAAGGCACATGTACTTGTTGTAAACTTGATTAGTAGATATTGATGGAAAATTTGTTCAAGTTACTTACATGGTCTATTGAATGTTGTAGCCCATGATGTGTCATGTGGGACTCAAAGAAAAGTAATCTTTGAGCCTTGATGTTCTTAAATGTTTGAAAATTACACCTTTGCCTTGGTATCATGAAAAGTGAATGGTGATATACTTGAAATTGCTTCAATCTAGAAACCTTTCAAAAATCAATTCTGAACATTATCATTTGTTTCAATGATCATACATTTAATGGAAAACTCTTGGGACATTTTTCATATCTCCTTGCAAATATTTTGGTAATATAATCCAAGGTGTTTAGCAATAGCCTTAAGTTCAAAAATCATAATTATTATAATTTTTTTCAAGAAGAAGTTCAACACTGGCAAAAGTGATAATGAACATCAAAAGATATGTACAAATGACATTTACATTGAAATGTCTTGATTGCTTTTACCAACATGCACAACTTGAAACATAAGATCAACACAATACATTTTAAATTATTGGAATATAGCAAGAAATGACATTGAATGTTTATTATAAATTACAAAAGATTTATTGAATAAGGTTTGATCACAAACAAGAATAAGAATTTTAAAAAAGGAATGGTGATTTTGGATTATGTTCAAATTCATTTGAAAGTTCATTTTGATGGTCTTGGCCTTGTGAACTAATTGAAGGTGCTTTTGATCTTATTTGCCTAATATTATAGTGATTATGGTAGAATTTGAGGCCAAAACCAAATTCACCTCACCATATACAATCAATGAAACATTTTTTAAATTAACGATAACATATGCACAAGTGTTGAAAAAAACTCTACCAATTCCTTGTGAGGAAAGGAAAATTCTTTCCAAAGGGAAAAGGCTATGTTTTGTCCCATGAACAATAAGAAATTCTTACATTTGCTTCACAAAACCATGCACTTATACAACCACAACGACAATACATGTGACAACTTACTACACTTCACAACAAATTTTGCAATGGAATCACAATGCATGAACATAAAATGAACATGGAAAGTAAGAATTACCATAATCTCAATATTCAATGAACATGAAGACTACCACAATAGAGATCACCACCATTTGGACTTTGCATCAAAACTATAAATAATGACCCTAATATATTTCCCAATGTGACTACATCTTAGTCATGCCTAGGAACAAGGTCATGCCTCCCAAGTTGACACGTAAAAACATCTCCCCCCCCAAATAACTTGGGTCACCCAACAAGTATTCAAAGTACTCATCTATGTGTACAAAGAATTGATGTTAGTTCTTATGTACAAAACAATCTCACACATGATGGTGACATCATGGAATGAGTTTAGATATTTTGGATCCAAATAGATGAATGATCCATGAAGGTTGACAAACATCATGTTGTTCATGCAATATTTTTTTTTCTACCCATTGAACTAAGATCAATGAACAAGATTGTTTTAGGGTTTCCAAATATCAATGAAAGCCCCATCAATGAGCATGATACAACCCTAGAACTTGGGCATATAATGGGCAAAATTTTCTCATTCCTCTTGGCTAGGCCATCAAACCTTGTCACCAATCACCTCAGTAATGTAGGAGGCAATGAAAATTGCATCATCATGTATTGCAAATTCGCTCCAATTCCACATGAAAGCATCATACATGACTACATTGTCATGTTTCATGTATAAGATGGATTGGAGCAAATGTTGGTCCAAGGTGAGTTTAATTAATCACCCAAGCAAAATGTGAACCTCACCATTAGTTTTTACATGGGCCTAGATGGTGGGTACCACCAAAACACACAACTCCTAAAACTCCAACAAATTTAAATTTGTTAAAGTCTTGAACAAACCTAGAGTGACTCACATTATGTTGAGCACATATGGAACACCCACTTTGTGATCAATTCATTAACCCACACCTAGATCTTGTTTGATGGTATGGAATAAGTAAATGTGATGCAATCTTACAATCTACCAAGTTAATGTATTATCTTTCAAGTACTATTTTTTTCATGTTGCAACTTTGTATGTACAATAAACAAATTAACATGTGGTTCATTGTAGTTTACAAATGGGACCAAACCAAGTAGGGTTTCAATTATGATTTGGAAGTCATGAACTTCTTATTGATGCGCAAATGTTGTGTTGTTATTTTCCACTCACTAAACTAGCAATGGGCACACTTCAAGTCTCATTTTCATTAGTTCAATGTGAGTTTCCATTTGTTCATATTTTGGTTTTAAATTGATATTTTTGAAAGTTGTTCAAGTTTTTTGTTTGTGGGTCAAAACCTATAACTAGAAGCCAAAAGGATTACTTGGAAAAGGACTGCACATTTTTTTTCCATTAAAAAACTTTACATGCAAATGAATGTTTGAATGAAATTTTTTGTAATTTGTTTTTAAAATTATTTAAATGTTCCCCAATGCATCAAAGTTTTTTTGTTAGTCATTATTGAATAAATAGGTTTTTTGTAAATATGAAAATTCCCTACAAACTCAATGTTTCATCTTGAAAAATGATCAAAATTTTAAATCATCACCAAAAAATAAATGTTCACATACTTTAGTTTTGTTATACTTTAAGTTATAATTTTTTTTCAGAAATAATGTACATCTTAACCCATTATATGTGGTAAAGTACTTTTGAAACTTTGAAATTCTAAATCAATTTTGAAACATTCTTCAAAAATTTTAAGTTTTAAAATTATGAGTGTTTTTTTAGTGTGGTTTATATGTTTTTACCATCTAAATTTTTTTCAATGAATTTTATTATTATTATATGAGTCTTTTTGATAATCCTTTGCAAAATTGGGTCCATTTGACGAAATAGGTGCACATTTTCAAATATCCAAAATAAAACCAAAACTTAAAATTGGATCAAATGAATTTTTATTCTAAGTTCCTTAGCATTTATATGAGGGAAAAAGACTAACTTGTCATGATTACTATGGTTTTAAATGGTAATAAATAAATAAATGTTTGATTTTGACTAATTAAGTCTAACATCCAACGCCTTTTTTGGCTTTTGGTTATGTGTTTTGACCCTTGTTTATGGATGTTTTAGTTTTAGTTGTCACATATTGAATGTGATTTCATGCTCATGTAAAATGATACATGGTCATGTTTTCAATCTAGATGAGGAAAATGTATTGTTTTTATGTTTATATGAAATAAAGACTTGGTGGCAAGGAAGCTATGATTGAAGATGGGTTTGAAGCCATTGCACATGGAAGAGGAAAATAAATGATGTTGACGATGGTGTTTATTGGTGGCAAGCTATGGTGCCTCAAAAGTAGCAAAAGTTCCAATCCCAAAAGTCCATATAAATGGAAAAATTAACATTAAAATGGAAAAAAAATTAAAAACCAATGTTTAATGGGCCCTACATGGTGATTAATAGATTAATAAAATCCATATGAAAGGCTAGCCATTTAAAAAACTCTTTATATACATGTTTGGAGAAAAAATATATATCAATCCAACAAAAAATGACCAAGATTGGGACTTTTGAAAATATGGCCCAAATCTTAAAAAATCCATAGTTATTTGTTCATTATATTTTTTGTTGTAATTTTTTTCAATTCATTTTTTTTTCCATCATGTACTATATATTGAATCCTTATAAAAAATATTGAGATGAAATCATAACAAAAAATGTATTTGAATGTTAATGTAGAACCCATATTATAGTCCATATTTCCACTTGAAAAGTCCATTACTATATGATTGGTGTATATTTATTGAATTTTTCCCCTTAATAAATATTCTTATTCAAGTTAGCAATCTTAGTCCATAAATATTTTTGTCAAATTGATTATTTTACAATGTGTTTGTGACATTTGAATAGAATACACTTTACAAAAAGTCCATAAGCTTGCAAAAAGTGAGCCACCATAGTTTGCATGTACCTTATTGTGTTTGACGATCTATTATAAAGTGATGATTGTTAAGAGCAATGTGAGAACTAGTCATCATGGAGTTCATTTTGAGTTAATTGAGTTGGTTTATTGAACTTATGTATAAAGTAAACAATGGATGGGGGTTTGGTGTAAGAAGTTTGAAAGTTTATAGCCAATTGAATTGAGTATTTTAAAGTAGCATCCTTCCTCTTTGTGCATGCCCTTTCAAACAATAGTTAATTTATTTTTTGTGGTGAACCTATTTTGTTGAACCACAATAATCATAACACACATTCGATTCCTCTCACCACCAAGAGATTAACATTTATTTGGTACCATATACTATGTAAATGAGAATAATGTTACAACATTTAAATGAACATTGATGATGTTGTAATTATTGGCATCATGGTTTTAAGCAATGGGTCCAATGTATTGTTGGAAAATGAAAAGATTGATAAAAGTATTAAATCAAATGAATGGAAGTTGAACAATGTTACATTGTCGACTTTTGTTGTAACAATGATATATGTACTTGCAATAGTAGATGAAGATCTTGGAACATATATTACCCCTTTGCATAAGGTAATATGACACGCTCCCAAGTTCCTACTTAGACCCAAGATGGGTCAGAGTTAATCAAACAACAAAATTGTGAGGAACTCGGGGCACGCTCCCAACTCTCAGCGCTAAAAGGGGTAGAGGGCATGCTGCGGCTCCAAAATGGGATTAGGAAGAGTGACAAGCTTTAGTTACTTACTCGAACCTGCATCACACCAACCAACAAGTTGGTTAGTTCACTTTCTGGAACACCTTTAATGCTAGGATAAGCCACGGGCAACTCTGGACTCACAAAACTCACCACAACCCGAACTCAAAGGAAGCCACCACCTTCCCCCATATAGTATTCTCTGCAGCTCCCCGTGGCACCCACATCCGAATGGCTTTTTGTCCCGGAACTCCCAAGGTGGAATCCTGAAACTACCACGGTTTGGACTCCCACAACTTTGCGGGATTATAACTCTTTGTTCAGACCTCTGATTGGGGCGAGGTCTGAAGCAAAGTTGTAGCTCTCGTCGAGAGCTTTCTAAAAATGTGACCCACTCCATCTGCACGCATCGGGGTTGGGTCGATTCCTAACTTTTAGTGGTCGGGAGTCAAATTGCCGGTTTGACTCCCGACTTTTCTTTTTGTCATAACTTGTGCTGCAGATGTCCAAATGGCTCATGCAAGCCCATTTTCGACATCTAGACTTTGATATCTTTCCAACGATATAAAGAACGCCCCAATGTGAGGTGTTTTGAGCCCTGTAATCGAACTCTGAAGTTTTCGGAGTCCTCGAGGACTTCCAAGTCCCCATTTCGAGAGTGTGAATCTCATCCTCACATTCTCTCAAAGTAGGGTTGTGACACAATAAGGTGTGGAAACAATGAAAAAAAATAGAAAGAACTCCTTGGGGCTAAAATATGCAAAATCTTATCATAAACTATAATAAGTTAGTTTTTATGAACTTTTGCTAGGTTTTGGGTTTTATGTAATATTATGCAGAGAGTTATTAGTAATGAAGCTATGACTAAAAATGTTTCCATGGGTCATATTGTTTACTGCCAATGTTCATTTTGCTAGCTTGGTTGTTGATTATCAAAGAAGTTTGATAAATATTTAATGAAGGTGAAAATAGGGAAATTGTAAGTCACCCTGATGCAAAAGGTTGAACATGGAAGTTTGTAAGACCTTGTTTTCATTATTACAATGACTGAGTTTTATAAAAGGTTTGTTCATACCAATTTCAATATATGTTGGCTATAGATATATGATCAATGTCTCCTTTGGTAGCTCTTACACATATTATGTTGATAAAGGGACAAATTTGTATTTTCACTCTAACAACACCACAAATCCAAGTTATAATCTAGTTGTGATGCACAATAGATAGTCAAAAAATGCACAATTGCATTGTTCAATACATTTTGAATTAATTTTGAAATGTACTATAAAATTACAAGATTCAACAACCTAGGTCTTATCAAGTGAAAGGTTTCCAACTTAAAAAGGTAATAAAAAAAGATGAAAACACATGAAAACAAGACTTGTTTTCCATTTACCTACTATCCTATAGCAACTACCATCTTGCAATAGGTATCATAATGTTGCACCTACCATCATTTGAAGACTTGAAAGAAGAGGTAGAATGCTTGCATACCTCTTGTAGTTGTTGCCTATCATCTATAACTCTTAAAAACCTTTTATACATGTTCTTTATTATTTGCAACCCTTAAATCCAATGACTATTTTAATGTTGCTATTTCCTAGTGCCAACTACCCTTCTACAACAACCCTACCTTCATATTCCAATAGTAAGTAAAGAAAGTATTTTCATTGCAAAAAAGAAGAAGGACCAAATTAAAAAACTAATATTCCACATCAACTAAAAAATAAGTACTTTCCTTACCTTCCTAGAAATTACATGTTGAATTTCATCTCAATCATCATTTATCAAGCAATGAAGAACCCCCAATACTTTTTGAATACAAATAAGAAGAAATAATGCACTTGATTCCCCACAACCTTCAACCATTTTCCATTGCACAACATCGAATACAATCTTCTTCCATTTTATTTTTTCCCACTCACAGATAATGTTACACATAAGAATGATAGAATCCTAATGTTCATGCCAACAATAACACCATCTTCTTCTCCCCTAAAAAGATAAATAAGAAATTACCGAAGGTTGTCCACAACTGATGTGGGTTTCTTTATCTTCCTTTCCTTATCTTAATATCTTCCACACACCTCATTATTTGATTAGTTAACAAATACCAATCCTTGTCCTCAAGGACTAACCACCCCATTAACTTCATCCCCTAGGTAAATAAAAGATGGTAAGTAAATCTACCACTAGTAACTAATTAGTTACTAGAATGTTCATGGTGTTACTTAGCCTAGGAAAATTTTCCACCCTTAACACCTACTATGGCTATTGGCCTTTGATTATGAACACAATAATTAATTTATTGTCTTCAATTAGTTCATGTTCAATGGCACCTTAATGGAAAATATTTATGATTTTATTTTTTTGCCATTTTCTCATCCTCCATTTCATGTGGAAGGTTGCACACAATCGTTTATGGGTTGGAATGAACTTATTCACTTCAGGTGTTTAGGATGCATTATTTGGAATATTAACTAAAACTAATTTAGAATAGTTTAAGGTGGAATAAATTATAATAACCAAAAATAACATAGGGTACGATAACATATGGTGGAATAATTAATAATAACCTATAATAAATTAAATAGGAATAACCTAAAATAACATATAATGGAATAAAAAATAGCTTAGGGTGAAATAGCTGAGAATAATTTAAGGTAAAAAACTTTAAATAACCTAGGTTAGAATAACCAAAAATAGTTTAGGGTGAAATAACTTAAAATAACATAAAATGACAAAACTTTAAACACTCAAATATAACCTAAGGTGGAATAGTGTAAGGTGCAATATCCTATAATAACCAAGGGTGGAAGAATAAAAAATAACCTAAGATAGAATTACATTAAATAGCCTAGGGTAAATAATTAAGAAAAATAAAAAATAGCCTAAAGTAAAATAGCCTAAAATCCTAACCAATGGTAACCTAGGAATAACCTAGGGTAGCCTACACATAAATTAGGAATTTAATATGAATAATAATATGTGTTAATTCAAATCATTTCACTTATGTAAATAGTGGTCCAATGGTTAAGGGGTTCCCCTTTAAACATGGAGGTGAGGGTTTTAAACCTTCACACATATTTACACCCTAAATTGGTATGTTAAATGGCCTAGGTTCCTAATTTAACATTCAAACTATTGTAAAGGGTACACCATGTTACTTTCACCCAAAGTAAAAACCTCATAACATTAGAATGTGAGAAAATTCAAAATGCAAAAAGATCATAAATATTTATTAAACAAGTGTATAATTAAATTGAGAAAATATTTTCACATTATCTTCCTCTTATAAAGCTTCCAACATTGGCTATTTGAAAGGGGTCTACCTTTTAAAATATTGTATTTATGTGATATTTCAATAGTTTTCAGATTTGAAATCAACTTCATTTCTTTACAATCACATAGATATTTTTTGTATGATTTTTTTTTTAATCCAAAAAAATCTACAAAAGGTTTGTAAATATTTACATCTACAATCATTTTTTTGGGTGGATTGAATGCATGTTATTTGAACCTTTTTTGGGGTTTGCAATTTGGCTTACATAAATCTTTTCATTCTTTTTACAAGTGATTGTGTAAACATGACACATCAAGTTTACATTTTCCTTGCATTTTTTAATAGTTTGGGGTTTGTTGAAATAAAAGCAATTGAAGAAGGTTGAATAATATTGTCACCATTTTTTGATTGCTTTGGAGATTTATCTTTCATGTTTGCCAACAATTTACTTGTTACTTCATATGTCAAGTCCCACCAAAAGCTTAGATATGTGATGCCATATGTGAAATACAACAAGTTCATTTGAAAAGGACCAAATTACTAAACACTACATTTTTAAAAACTTGTTTTACTTTGCGATCAATTAGGTTTTCTACATCTCCAAACATCAACTTTGAGAACTTTCATGATAATCATACATTGTCATGTATCTTATATATAAATTCACGTAGTCCGTCTGTGCGTGACACTACAGTTCCGCGTTTTAATCCGCCGGCGGAACCGGCCCGGACAGTCGGATTCGGAAACCAGGCAGCGAGCGCACGAGAGAGAGATTTGACTGTGAGAGAGAGAGAGAGAGAGAGAGATTGGGTGTGGGATCGGAGACGGCGAGTGCGTGCGTGCGTGCGTGACGGAGCTCGGGTGTGCAAGTCCGGCCGATCGGGCCCGGCCCGGCAAAAACGGGAGAGGGGCTGACTGGCTGTGACGGTGGCCAGCAGGGGCGGGCTGGGCACGGGAGAGTCCCTGCAGGTCCTGTGCGTGCTGGGCACGGGAGAGGGGCTGACTGGCTGTGACGGTGGCCAGCAGGGGCGGGCTGGGCACGGGAGAGTCCCTGCAGGTCCTGTGCGTGCTGGGCAC
>Ga0209208_10008584_pt1 | contig 13595 bp, 7 predicted proteins | sample S1TSphfallax_3_FD_187694 | JGI IMG/M metagenome (GOLD analysis project Ga0209208, IMG submission 187694) | Host-associated microbial communities from peat moss isolated from Minnesota, USA - S1T2_Fd - Sphagnum fallax MG (SPAdes) (version 2) | ecosystem: Host-associated > Plants > Peat moss >...
AATCACATATATATAAATCTAATGATTTTCAAAATTAAAAAATTTCCTCCTCACTTCTAATGACTGAAAAACTCCAAAATCACCATTTAAAAAAAAAAAAATTATTATTAATTTTTTTGATTTTTTGACAATATTTCAATATATTGCCAGTAAAGAAAAGGCTGGTTACGATCCAGGCATATCAACTAGTGTTGGGCAAGTATCAAAAATATGGTTGAAAATTGAGCATGGTTCTAAGCTAAGGTTTGAAGCCGGGTTTCATCCTTAGGGTGTTTTTCCATTACCATGACATGACCTTCCCAAGTTGAAGGTGGAGCTAAGGGGTGAAAGCTTGCCTTTTAAAGTCTTTTTAAAGCTGAATTGGGAATTAGAAACATGATGAAGATGCACATTCAAGTCCTTGTAGCATAGTTTCCATTTTGATTGACCCTAAATTTCCAAAGGGGTTGCCATTTAATCTCTAATCTAAGAGCATAGTAGCAAGGTCATTCTTCACCCCAAAAAAAAAAAAAAACAAAAAAAATTTAAATAAAATCATCACATATGAACTACTCTCCAAGATTTTGGAGCCATATTGGTCATCTTCCAAGATATAGAAGCCCAATTGGAGGACTCATTGGATCAACTCTTTGGATTTCAAGGAGAGATAATTGCTTTTGGTGATGAGTTAGAAGGGGGATAAGATACTCCTTTGAAGGACAATAAGGGCTTTTAATTTTTTTGGCACACATGATGAAGATTCACATTCAAGTACATTTGTGGCATGTGTACTTACTTTGTAGGTAGGGTGGGGTTTGGTTTCATCTCTTAAAATACAAGGCTAATAAAGAAGTGATATAACTCATGGTTTTTCACTCCGAATGCAAACTTCATGCATGTTTCATGAGTAGTCATTACAATAGTAGCAACCTTGAAAGAAATGATGATATGCAAAGAATGAAGTTACCCACATTTTGTGAATGTTTTTTAGTGCATAGAAAACCATAGAGGCAATTTTTTTTCATATAACTATGGTTTGGGTCTTTTGGGTGGCCATTGTAATGCACTCGAAGAAATTTTGTAAGTGTATTTTGAAGGCACCTTATATCCATGAATACCAAAATGTGGGGGGTTTAGGGTTGGACTCATCTAATTATGCGTGGTGGTCGTACAAAGGCCCTTTATTTTGGAAATGCTCCAACCGTAGTAGGGCTTTATAAAAGAAACTCAAATTAAAAATTAGTTAGGAAGAATATTGTGTGTGGGTCCCTTAGAAAAGATAACATGAAGAATGAGAAGGCAATAAAAAAGCCCAATTGAAGTCTTTTACAAACACCCTCCCTCTTTTCTTTCTATGACACTTTTGCCATCATTTTCTTTCAAAGCTCACAATCATGTCATGTGGTTGGATAGGGCATCCAAGTTGTTTGAGTTACAAGTTTTGTGTGTGAGAGAGAAGTTTTGCCCCTTGGGGGGATGGGGTTGCACAATGGGTTTTCATGTAAAGCTTGGAATTGCAAGCTTTTTAGAGAGATTACAAGGGGAGAGAATTTCAATTGCAAAAAAATTTATATGAAGCCATATATGAATTAAATGATTCAAAAGTATTCAAATGGTTCATTAAAAAGTGCCTATTTGAACAAAACCATTATGAGCCTTAGAAGAGGAATAAAATTTTAAATGGAAGAAAATGTGAATGTCTACTATGATCTATCATATGACCTTGGTTTAGAACACAAGTGGTTCACATATTAACTTTTACTTTCCTTTCCAACACTTTGAGTGGCACTCCAATTATGTACATGAATCGATTTTGCAAAGGATGTCTCTTAGTATGATGAGGAGACCCCACCCTCCCCCAATTTCACTACACATTAGACATGAAAGTTTTTGGGAAAAATAAAAGGGTCATTCTATATTCTTCACTACCTAGTGGAACTCATCATAAAAATTTGGTGATGTGAAAAAAATAAATTTCAAAATCTTGTGAATTTGGGCCATTTTTTTCATGAAAAATCCTTTGTCTAGGTCAAAATCATCTTTTTCAGCTCACCAGTTTTAAAAAATCACTAGATCATGTACCTACTCTTTCATTTATCCTATGTTGTGGAGTTTTGGTCAACAAGCCTAGATGCAAATCTCCTTCCTTATTGTTGCACTTTCTCAAAATATAGGTTGGCAAGTTTACATCAAAGGAACCCAATGCAACAAACAAAGTTAAATTTGCAATAAGTTTCTCAAATGCAAAAATTAAAAATTTTGTCTCCAAAATGCAATCAACACTAAGTTATATTTGAGGGTAATCAAATGTTTGGAATAAGTTTCCCTCAATGCTAATTCAAGAGCTTGGCTTTCTCAATGAGCCTAACCACAAACCCTAAATGTTGGTAAGTAAAGGACAAAGCCTAAATCCATAAAAACCTCAAAGGAAAGAAGAAAAGTCTCTATTGACTCAACTTTGAGCATAAGGTAAAGAACTACTTGTCACACATCATGGGCAAGGAGTGTCCTTAAAGAAAACAATTTTCCTTGATGTTGGAACCTAAGGAGTGTCCCTAAAGAAAAACATACTTTTTCCTTGATCTTTGAACCTTAGGAGTGTCCCTAAAGAAAACTCTTCCTTTGAGGTTTGAACCTAAGGTTCCCTCAAAAAATTCCCTCAAAATGCCTTGGTTAGCTAAGTACCAAATGGACTTTCTACTATAGTATAGCATGCCCTCACAAATCCATGTTGGATCAAGAAAGGATGTCTCTATATTTTGAGGCCCCACATACCTCCATACAATACATGCCAATTTGTGTACACACATCCCTCACCTCCCCCCCACCCCCCATATCACATGGAAATGGTGAGAGGGAAGCCAAATTCCACTAATTGCTAGGCCTTTCCTTATTTGTTGTTGTGGTCCATGTCTTCGATTACATGATGACAACAATGGTTTTTTTTTAATTTATTTTTGTGGAGGTGAAATTTTTTGGTATAAGGTGAATCTTTTGGGAGAAAAAAATGGAGGAAAAAAAAAAAGGTTGTATTTCAAGTGTGAAATGTGTTTTTAAAGTAAAAAACTCGCCACTTTTGCGAAAAATAAAATAAAATCAAGAATAAAAATTGCTGGGGATGGCAAGTGTCCTTGTTGGGACTTTGTAAAGCTCCTTATTTAAAGCAAACAAGTATATATATAAGAAGAACCTCAAAAGATCATGTACTTTGCACTTAACATGTCTGTTGTGTGACTCTTTGTTAACATCATGTGCACAAATCACACACTCTTCTTGTGAAGAAAACTCTCCTTTCTCTTAAACAAAATCTAAATCTAATCTTGTTGTCTGCAATTGCATGAATGCCACACCCAATTCTATGGGGCTCTAGTAGAGGACATGGCCTAACCCACCCGGGGAACAACCCCGTCTTTTTGGGAAACACATACTTTTTGGGAAACACATACGTTACTCATACATAGTTTTAGTAGCTTGTGAATGGGCCACACCTTTTGTTGAATAGGCAAAAGACTACTTACACGTTTTGGTTTGGTGTAAGATTTGGGCATAAATTTTTTGGCTCAAACTTGACCCAATGTGTGAGTCATATTTGGAGTATTACGTGTGCATATGATGGATTGGGTATGTTCAATAAAAAGTTCACGCATGCATTTAGATGAGAATTTTTTCATCCATTAAAGGAAGTGTTTATCAAAGGAAAAAAAAATTCACTTTGAGTGCACCTCACAAGTAATGTGCAAGATCCATCATGTTTGCAAATAGCTATTACACATTGAATTGTTCTTTCACTCAAGATAACTAAACCCTAAACCCTACACAACTTTATTATGCTAACCCATTGCATATAAACGCTAAACCCTAAACCATTTTCATGGGTCCTCTTAAAGTCTCACAAACCTACCAAACCCTATTACTCAAGTTAACTATGAGATAATAAAATTGGATCACCAAACCCAACAATTTCATTGACCATAATATTTTTTCTTCACACCTACACACAAGCATATTCAACAACCTTTGTATATTAATATAAAGTAATACCATAACCCATGTTTGTATGTACCTTATCTAAACCCTAAACAAAATACCATTATACCTTGAGGCTTTGGCAGCTTTGACCTATTTATATTATTTTCAGAAATGCTGAAATTTTCAACAAAAAATTTCAAATAACAAATTTTATGGTCGAAAATATTAAATCTTTAGGGATATATAGTATTTTGTTGAAATGAAAACTTCAAAATGAATTAATTATTCAAGAGAGATGTGTCCAAGTTGCCAAGCTACTATGGTAGGTACCTACACTCTAGTAGATGTGAGGCTAAATACACAATTTAAACCATTTTTTGACCATGGGTCTCTTCAATTGGCCCATCACAAAATAGTGATTTCCAAACTTTGAACACACTCAAGACATAATATAGTATGGTCTCTCCATTTGGCATACCTGTATAGGCTCAAAGAGTATATATAACCTTCACAAAAGGATTTGGGTTTAGGGTTTGTTAGGATGTTTATTTTATTTTTCTTTCATCTTTTTTAATAGCCAAATTTGGCTAAATCAACTCGTAGATGATCACCACCTTGGCTACATCACCAAAATGAGGAAAAAACTATAAATTAAATTAGATTAAATGCTTATTGGGAGCAATGGAGAAATATGTTGTTGAAGTCATTCCAAAAACCCTAAAATGAAAAGCTCAATTATATGAGCTGCTTTGTAAGTGACTTAGGATCAACAATGCCTTGGCATCCAAGCCAAATAGATCATCATCACTAGCCCCTTTTGCACTTAAGTTGGGGAGGAAAATTAAGTACCTAAGAAACCCCTTCTATTTCCCCAAACATGGGGCCCCCTAACACTATGAATGTGGGTGGCTCTTTGCCAAAATTAGCTAAAATGGGTGTCTTGGACACAACCATAGTACCTTGCTGAAAAACTAAGTTTCCCCCATTTATTTGGCCCCCCCCCCCACCCCCCTAAAAAAATAGTACCCAAAAAAATTGGTAATATCTAAACTAGAGCAGTTCTAAAGGTCCTTAGAAAGGGGGTCCTTAGAGCTTTCATAGGTCCTTAGAAGGGTGCCTTTTGGGTACCCCTCAAAGCTCCTAATAAAAGGCCAAAAATTTTTGTTGGTAGGAAATTTTTTGGGCAAAAGGATTTATTCATTGGGTCTTTCAATTAGAGGAAAATCTCGCCCTAGGGAGCATATTCTGGCACTAGAGAACGTACCCTAGGGAGCATATTCTGGTACTAGAGAACGTACCCTAGGGAGCATATTCTGCCTCGTAGGTCACATTCTGTAGCTGTAAACGTCCGTAGGTAGGCTGTAAACTAGTAGAATAAGGGAAGCAGGAAATTGCGTACTGAGTTGGGCATGGCGGCCGATTCTGCCATTTAAAAGTGCTGGAAAATCAGCAGAAAGCGAAGGTACGGAGAACGGTCCTCTCCCCGTGAAGATGATGACATGCTGAGAACACGTTGGAATCTAGTACGGAACTCACAGTTCTAGTTGCCAGAATTGGCCTCTCAAAAGCAGCCGTTCTTAGACTTCTAGTCATGGATTCATCGTTTTTTTTTCTTTTCTGGCTAAATTCGAGCCAGTTTTGGCCTTTTAAAAAAAAAAAACTAATTAGCTAGTTTTTTTTTTTTTTGGCTTTCTAGTAACCATAATTAGATTTTATTTTTTTTGATAAATCGCCATATCTCTCTATTAAGAAGATACACAAAAAATTTAAAGGAATATTTTTAAAATTACTTTCATATCTGTTCTATAGCCAAATTTATAATTTAAAAAAAAAGAAAAAGAAAACCCCTGCAAGGCAAGGACCCCATCGTGGCGACCTTGCTCCTTCACGCCGGGTGGTCAGACAACGGCACATCCAAAAAGCCCCTTTTGACTAATGCGGCCGGCCCTAAATGGATAGGTCCTAGCTACTAGGCCTTCAAACTTTACGTCTTGCCTCTACGACTGCCCGTCCTTTGACTGCCCGTTAATGTTTTTTTTTTTCTTTTGCTTTTTCGTTCTTTTTCTTTTTCCCTGCGCACCATCATCGGTCAGTCGCACGCACGCACGCACGCACGCACGCACGCGCATGTCGTTTGAGTTTTTCTTTCTGGCAGGCAGTATTTTCTTTTTTTTTAAAGGAATTTTTCTTTTTAGAGCCACAGTGACTGACGAGCATCGACAGAAAGAAGTAGAAAAAAATGGCGATCGTCAGATGGAAGATGTAGCCAAAAATATGGCTATAAACCACCAAATGAAGAAGTATAAATAAATCTTCGAATCATGCTTCTATCTATTTGGCTAAAACACTGGAAACTAAATAAAGAGATCTGGCGATTTGTTTTTTAATTAAAAAAAATTCTTACTTACGGCGATTTGAAAAAAGCTTATAGACACACTTTTATTTTCGAGTAATTGTTTTTAAAAATAATAATAATTTCGCTTTTTGGCGAAACTCCGCCAGTTAAAAACAAAAGGCTGGGCTGGGCTGGACTGGACTGGACTGGACTGGACTTTGCTTGGCAGGCAGCTCAACTTCTCCCGCACTGCTGGGCTTGCGTACTACCGGTCTACTGGGCTACCGGTCCTTTCCCTCCGTTGCTGCGCAAAGCTCACAGCGCTGCACGCCCCCTACAGTTGCACAGATCTTTGTTGCCTCGAGAGTGAAGGGAATTGACGCGTAAAAATTCCACACAGAAAAATTCCACACACACACACACACACACACAGAGGCACAGAAGAAGAGATTGAGAGTAGCTCTTCAGTTGTGATTCTGGATTTGGGTTTTGTGAGACACAGAGAGACACAGAGAGAGAGAGAGAGAGAGACACACACACACACACACACACTTGTCGGCAGGAGGAGCTTGAATTTTCAGGTGGGGAGATCTTTGCCTCAGCTTTGTTGGGGTGTTTTGGGAATGGAGAGAGGAGGAGCTGGGAAGAAGGGGGAAAGAGATCTCATGGTGGAAGAGACTCGGTCCAGAACTTTTGTTTTGGTCAGCTGAGTAGCTCCAGAAACAGAGACCAGCTGGGTTCTTGCTTGCTTGTTTGCTTGTAGTACAACAGAAGTTGGGGGTGTTGGAGTGCCTGCTTTAGCTTTGGTAGCAAGCAATCTTTTTGCTGGAGTTTTGGGGATTGTGAGTATCTTCCGTTTGGATCTGTTGTTTTCCGAGATTTTGGGCGCAATTCGTGGGGACATTGGTTAATCAGTGAGGTGTGGAGGAGGGACAGTAGTGGAGCTCTACGCCGATCAGCTTGCCGCCTTCGTCGTGGAGGAGGAGGAGGAGCTGCTTTATGGAAAAGTTCGTAGTAGCAGAAGAAGCGACATCGGCAGAAACAATTCGCGAGTTACATTGGAACTAGTTTTCTAGGTAGGACAGAGAGACAGAGACAGAAGCAAACCGGTTTGAGCTCTGCAAGCAGGGACTGACCAGGATCATGATAGAAGCAGCTGAGCAGAAGCTTGCAGCTATGGATGTGGATGGGGTTGTTGAGAGTAGTGATTCCAAGGAGCAGCAGGGGAGTAGCTTGCGTGGAGGGAGCTCCGAGGAGGAGGGTGCAGGAGGAGGAGGAGCAACAGCAGATCCGGAAACATGGACCTTCTTCGGAAGCTCGGAGAGCAAAGAGAAGGGAAATACTTTGTCAGCTGCAACTGTAACAGCAGCGGGAAGCACAGGAGGACGCGAAGACTCAGAAGTCACTGGATCCGGGGAAGATTGTGGAAATGGGCAGCAACAGGATCAGCAGCCGCAGCTGGAGGTCGTCAAGCAGCAGCAGCAGCAGCTGAAACGGAGGAGGAGGAGCTCCGTCGAGAACAGTCTGATTGCGTCCGATTATTCTTCTGCCGCTGCCTCAGATCTTGATGGAGGAGGAGAAGAAGGTGTCGCAGCAGCAGCTGCAGCTTCATCCCATGTGTGCCGGCTGTGCAAGAGAGAGTTCCGTTGTGGTCGAGCTTTAGGAGGTCATATGCGCGCTCACGGCGGTTCTCACGCACAGACCTGGAATTCGGATGAGGAGGAGGCGACATCGGTACTTCTTCTTGGCTACTCCTTCAGCTCACAAGAAGCAACCAAGAAGAAGAAGAAGAAGATGCAGCAGCAGGAGGAGGAGGAAGAAGAGGAGGAAGAAATGGAGGAGGAGGAGGTGACAGAAGACTCGGGAACCAGCAGCAGCTACATGTGCCAGATCTGCTGCGACGAGTTCCAGACCTCCAAGGACTTGGAGCTGCACAAGAAACAGCACGATGATCCTCAGTACCTTCTTCGGCTGAATCCCAAGCGCAGTCAGAGGTTTCGAGAGCAGGAGGAGGATTGTTTCGATCTTGATCTGGTGCTTGCAGCAACAGCAGCAACAGCAGCAGCAACTGAGGACCATCAAACCAAGGAAGCACGTAGGAGCTCCTCCTACGCCGGCGGCGGCGGCGGCTTGCTGCTCCCGGAAGAAGAAGAGAAGCAGCAGCTGCTCCTCTCCTGCACCGAGTGCGGCAAGAAATTCGGATCCAAGAAAGCTCTCTTCGGGCACATGCGGTGCCATCCCGAGCGAGAGTGGCGAGGGATTCAGCCTCCTCCTGCTGCTGGTGGAAACGCCGACGACGACAACAGCAACAGGAACAGTCATGGGCTTGTTTCTTGGCGGAAAAAGAAGCGTCCCAGGCTCCCGGTGGTGGTGCTTCCGAGCGCAGCAGCAACAACAGATGCGGAATCGGAGTCGGAACCGGATTCACGGCACTTGCCAGCAGCTGCAGGAAGAAGAAGAAGAGCTTGGGATGTTGACGACAGTGATACCGAGAGCATCGAGGCTGCGTACATCAACGGGACGACGACCTCCTCCTCCTCCGCCAGGCACAACAACAACAATTCTTGTGGACGGCTTACTCAGGGGGGCTGGAGGACCAAGAAGAGGACCAAGAGAAGAATGAGGCAAACTGTTCCACCGTTCTTGCAGGCTGCTGCTGCTGCTGCTCCACAAGAGCAAGAACAAGAACAAGAACAAGAACCACAAGAAGAGCTCTCAACAACACCTACTACCGAAGAAACACAAGTACACAAAGACATTGCCATTGCTCTCATGCTCTTACATCCTAAGAGGGTGCTTGCTGAAGTTGTTGTTGATGATCCTCCTCTCTCTCCTGCTCTGCAATCATGGTGCAAAGGAGGCAGCAAGGATCAAGATGGGTCCACCAAGAGGAGGAGGAGGAAGAAGAATGTGGCAGAGAAATTCGAAGGAAATGCTGATGGCAATCCTGATGGTGATGATGATGATTGCCAAGAAACTCAGCAACAGAGCCAAGATTCCAAAGGGAGGAAGAGGACAACCTCTGCATCTGGAAGGGTGGATGATCAGAGCCAAGAAGAAGAAGAAGATGATAAAAAGGACCGATGCACTATCAGCCCAGATGAGAATTCTCTTCTTCAAGCTGAAGAAGAGCTTGTTCAGCATCTGTGGCTGCAACATGAGGAGGAGTGTCAAGATCTTCGTACATCACACAAATCTCTCAAAGAGCAAGATGCAGAGCTTCTGCCACCACCGCCACAATTGCCCTGTGACAGTGGCAACAATCATGAGGATCCAATGATGCTGAATTTTTCTGCAAGAAAGTCTCGCAACAACAAGGTGCATGAATGCTCAATCTGTCACCGACAGTTCAATTCGGGTCAAGCTTTGGGGGGTCACAAGCGATGCCACTGGGTTGGTGCTGCTGGAGGAGCTGTTGGAGCAGCTGCTGCTGCTGCAGGTTTAGGAGCCAATTCAGGAGCTATCGCCCCCAGGACACAAAACATCAACAACAACAACAAGCATAATACCCAAGTGATGGCTTCTTCTTCTTCTTCTTCTGCTCATCTTCAGCAACCAGCATCTGCGCTGCTGAAAGAGTTTGCCCCAAATCTTCTTCTGCCAGGGATTGGACTTCAAGGTGCTGTGCAACAAAACAAGGGAAGAAGAAGAATACAGGAGGACAGTATCATAGACTTGAATATGCCAGCTCCTGAGTGCTGTGGCATTGAGCAGGAGGAAATGGTGCAAGAGAAGCTTGCTTCTTCATCTTCTTCTTCATATGCAGAAGCATTTCCTATGGTGGAAGAGAAGCTCGGTTCCTCTTCTGCTTCTTCAGGCATGGTGCAGCTTCACCACCCCATGGTTACCCACCCTTCTTCTTCATCTTCATATGCGGCAGCACTTCCTAGCTTTGCCATAGACGACAGTAGTAGTAGTATTGCATCCATCATCTGTCATCCTTTCTCTGACATGGTTGAGAAAAGCGCAAAGCCAATGCACTTCCAGGATGAGAATATGATTACGAATAAACTGGAGAAGAAGAAGAATCATCTTCATCATCTTGTGCCACCGCCCATGGCAATAGGGTTTAGGGTTTAAGGTATCGGATGGGTGCAGTTGGGTGGGTTTTAAACTGGACATGAAGCAATGGTGAATCAGGGACGAATATGATTGCTTCAAGAACAATTTGCAACCAGAGGAGCTTTGACACATCACTCGAGCATTTGAGCAGCCCTCAGACAGCAGGCAAACACTAAACAGCAGCAACAAATTAAATGGAGCTCAGTCTCCAATGCAAAAGTATGCATGCCCGTCAGTGATGCCCACCTCGCTGCCTGACTTAAGCTGCTCAGCTTGCCTACCTTCCTCTGCAGCACTGCTCCAATCTCAGGAGCTTCTTTGCAAACCAATCTGCCTTCTTTCTCTCATGACAAAGCAAAAGAAAAAGGAGCTTTACGCAACGTTTTTTTTTCTTTTTTTTTCTTTGATTTTTGGGCTTTGATTTCATTGTATACAGCAGAAAACACCAGCCCAATAACAGGGTGCTGCGAAGGATTGTCAAACTCTTGTAATAGAGAGAGCAATTCAACAACCCCCATATGGAGGAAATTAGCAAGCAAAGCTCAAGCTTAAGATCCATCTATCATCTTCACAAGCTGAAAGCAAACAACATGATGATTATTTATGTTCAAGTTTTTTGACAACCCTCAAAGGGTCTCATTAAAGGTCAGCAAATTTTTATCATATTTGTGCTTGCTTCTTCTTGTATAGCTAACTAGTTTCCATTTGAAGTGGCTCAGTGGTGAAATGCATGTGTTTCACTGCCACTCCTTCCCCATTCTTTTTTTCTTCTATTCTCCACTGGTTTTACAAAAATTGTTGACAAATTTCTGACTTGTTCAAGAGGTGGCATTTCATGGACACCTCTCCGACACATTAGTTTCATATACACTTCTGGGTCATCAACTGTACAAACTACATGTAAATTATTTTTATCCAATTATTGATTGCGAAATGCCACAGCAAAAGCCCACAATTTGCACAGTTGCTTTCTATGATATAACTCAGTGTTGGGTGGTTCTTTGATTTTGTTATAACCTCTGGTTCCGAGTTTTTTTGCAAATTTTCAACTTCAATGAACCCATGGTTCTGGGTTTTCAAAAACAATTCAGAGTAAAATAAGTGCGTAGGTTTTTTAGGTTTTGAAAAAAAATCAAAGAACAACCAGCTTTGTTTCGTCAAAGAACTGGCAACTTCTGGGTGGGCAACTGGAGATCATCCATAATCTCAAGCAATGTTTCTGTGCAACTTCTTTTGGTGCATGATTTTCAACTGGCAGCTTGCTAATCATATTTCTCCTTTGCCTGGAGCAATGGCCATCCAGTGGAAGCAGCTTGGGAGTGTGACCTAACCATCAGCTCCAGTAACAGCTCTGCAAGCTGCCTACCCATCACCAATAATAAAAATAGATTGGGTTTGCTGTCATCCATCTGAAACAGACCACAGCTACCAAATTCGTGTTGACACAAAGCTCAGTTCAAAGAGGGAGAGTAAATAAATCGGTGATGCTATTTGTGACGACCAAGTATTCTGCAACCAATCTCAATTTGTCACATCATCTTGACAAGACAAAGCAAAGCAATCCCCACCACTTTCCAAGCAGTGATCCTAAGGGGTAGTAGGTATGACTTGCAACAACCTTTATGAGCTTACAGTACTTGCTGTGTGTGCAGGTTGCCCTGTGATGACGAGTGAGTGGTGTAATTGAGCCTTCTAGACTCGGTGTTTTTTTGTTTTTTTTGGTACTTTAAAATTCTTTGAAATTTGCAGAAGTGACAATTCTTTTGCTGGAAACACACACACATTTTACACTTCCAAGAAAAGCACTTTTGCAACAAAGTTTTAAATTACGATCATGAACGACCTTCCGTGGATGAAATCATTTTTTGCAGATGATGATGGAGGCAGCGGTTGGGTGAACCAAAGCTATGGACAAAATGTGCAATGAATATTTTTTGATTCTCAAAGGGGGAGGAGGGGTAGTAAAGGGGGGGGAATGGGTATGATGCACAACAAGTTCACTTGTTGTAGATAACCAGATTCTATGCATGATCCATGTCATGCATTTATTGCTTGGTGGGTAAGGGAAGTTGGTGGTGGGTCTGGTGGGTGTCGGTGAGGCTCTTAATTTTCGTACCCATGGTTCTCAAAACATTGATCAGAACCAGTTCCGACAGCTCTGATCAATGTTGGAGAACCATGGGTAATGAACCCTAAGAACCTCCCGGGGGATCTGTTCCTGTTTCTGATAACTGCCCAAAGCTGCTGCTCTTAAACCATTACTCATTTTGAGTAGTTGGGTGGGAGCTATTTGATTGCACCATCAAAGGGGCAAGCAAGCAAGCTCAGGAGTTGTGAGTGAGTAGTAGTTGTTGGGTGGGAGCTATTCAATCAGGCCAGCAAATGTGAGCTCAACCTACCCACAACAAAGTTCTCTCTTTTTCTTCCTTTTTCTTTGCTACTACTTACTTACACACAAATTTTTCACTTGTGCCTTTCTACCTACATCTTCCATTCAAGTCATAATTTGTTCATTTTTAGTAGACAAATTACACTTGGGGCACTTATTACAAAAATGGGCACTAAACTACTTAACTAATACAAGGAAGTCTAGACTCTACTAAGTACCTTCTGCCCTAATAAGATAAGATCATAGGGTCACAACAATCATAACTAGTGTTGGGTGGGTTTAGGTTTTAGGGTTTTAGGGTTTAGGGTTAAAACTGTTGGCTCTGGTTCCAGTTCCAGTTAGTAAAATCCGAATCAGAAATTGGGTCTGATTTTTGGAACTGGTTCTGGAACTAGGACTCATATTAAGAACTAAGAACTAACCCCAGGTTCCCAGCTCCATTTATGTGGAACCAGAAGAGAAAAACCCTAAACCCTAAACCCTAAACAAAACAAAACTGTATGTACCCAAAGGCTAACTGAAGGGTAACCAGATGTGAAACACCAGTTCTGGACCCTGGGTTACCCAAAACTGGAACTGGAACTGGGTCTGATTTTCAGAACTGGATGGAACCCAAATCAGATTCCAGGTTCCATTTTTTGCATGTGGAACTGGAACTGGAACTGGAACTGGAATCCAACCATTCTCTCAATCTATGTAAAACTGGAACTGGAGTTTTCTTCATAAAAAGTCAAGAATTTTGGTTGGCCAACACCTACCTGGTCACAAGTCACAAACAGGTTTGGGTGGTCACTCTACCCAACAGGTTTTTTTTTTTGAGTTCCATTCTGTCTGGGCTGATGCCAATAATAGTAGACTCAA
>Ga0209208_10008585_pt1 | contig 13595 bp, 9 predicted proteins | sample S1TSphfallax_3_FD_187694 | JGI IMG/M metagenome (GOLD analysis project Ga0209208, IMG submission 187694) | Host-associated microbial communities from peat moss isolated from Minnesota, USA - S1T2_Fd - Sphagnum fallax MG (SPAdes) (version 2) | ecosystem: Host-associated > Plants > Peat moss >...
ATATTAGTGAAAATATCAAATCTTTTCTCTCTCTCTTGAAAACAATGTAAACATATCAGCTGGGAAAGTCTCATCCCCACAAACAAGCTGCTACTAAGTCTAAATGTCAAACATGTCACTTTGAACACTGTCATTTCATTTGCTGTTAAGAACAACCAGCAGTGGCTCTGATAGTGCAACTCAGACTGAGTCATACGGCCTCCCGTCATATGCAGCTTAGCAAACATCAAGGTTCCTTTCTTGCTCTCACTCTACTTCCAAAAATATATTGATCTCAATCCAGTGTGTCTTTTGCTCTTTAATTCTATGCATTCATGCATTTTTCACATTGCTTCTGATCAAATGACAGGTTCATTTCTGAGTGGAACGATGGCCAGTACTGTTCCTTGAAAGGCCTGGCTTCTTCTTTTGATTTCAAATGATTTGAGGGACTTTGATTCCAAAGAGATCAGACCAATAAAACACAGAAACAAAGACTGAGGAGTGGTCTGGACAACAGTGGCAGTCACACGCATGTTCCTGCAGTTTTTGGTAAGCAAGCAATTGATTCAAATCAGGGGTGGGTTCAAAGTCAGTAATAGATCTAAAAAGAAATTTGGAGCCCAACAATTCAGCAGTGAAAGAACAACAAGGGAAGACATTCTTACGGTGCCATCCAGCGATAAGTTCCAGTCTCTGGAGTCATGCCTTCAACCTGCACCTCAATCCTAGCAGCTCCAAAGTCGGCAATCTTGATTGACTTGTCAGTTGCAATCAACAAGTTATCGGACTTAAGGTCTCTGTGAATGATTTCCAAACTATGCAAGTATTCCATCCCCCTGGCTATGTCAAGAGCTTGCTTCACAGCAAGCTTGAGTGGTACAGCCCGCGATTGCCGTTTGCTGAGAAATGACCGAACTGACCCTCCTTTGGCATACTCAGTAACAATGCACCAGACAAGCGGTTTCCGACATGCCCCGATAAATCGCACCACATTTTGATGCTTCACAGTAGCAAGCATAGTTACTTCTTTAGCAAAAGCAGCCTCCATCACCATCTCTTTCTCCACATTGTTCTCTGGTCGTTCAAGGATCTTGACAGCCACATCCTCTCCATTGTAAGTTCCCTTGTAAAGGCGCCCAAATGCACCTTGCGCAAAGGCTGGGCCCATGTGTAGCCGCTGTAAATCAATTGTCCAGTCATCATAGCCTTCCAAGCCCTCTGTGGGAAATCTGTTGCAGCAGACTTTGTCCCTTTGAGGATCTGTTCCTTGATGCAAGTCTAGAAAGCTCACATATATGATTGTTTAGAGCACAGCTTTACCTGCATCAGATGCACAATGCCCTAGCAGACTGAGGAGATCCACAAAGAGACTGCAGACACAAAGACAAACGTAAAAATCATGACTGACCTATTGTCCATGAGAGCTGCTGCAAGCATGTCTTGTCCAAGGGTATGTGGCACAATCCCTGGCAAAACCACACTATGTGAAGCATGTCGATTTGCTGTTCGAGCACGAAGATCGGGATGCATAAGTCTCGTCGTCTGCAGAGAGTTGTTAGATCCAACACTGCTATCTGCTGCTACAGACATAGACACGGAGTTTCCTCCGTTGCTCATGCTCATCGGTATGCTTCCAATGCTCTCCACTGACATGTCGGAGCCTTCAGCCAACCTTTGGTAGTTATCCAAGAACACGTAGTAGTCTTTTGTTGCCATGATGGCATCACTTTCCGATGTATTTCCCCCCAAAGATCCAGCCCTTTCGAAACAAAGCCTCTTCAACTCCAGCCTCCGTCCACTTCCATGAAAATCATGCCAGGGCCGGACAAGCTCACCTCCTCTACTGTGGACATACGTTCTCCATGATCATCATCAATAGGACTTCAGCAGCAAGAAAACATCGAAGATCATTTGAGATTCTGCAAAAGGAGATAGATATGTATGTATACTTCCTCTACTCCAGCAGAAAAAGCATTCAGTAGCAGCTGCAGCATCGGCAGATCACCACCGTCACCAACGTCATCAGCATCGATGAAGCTCCAAAACCCTACAACTGCAAGACGAAGCTAACAGAAATCCAGCCATCTATTTCCGCAGCGACAAAGGTAAGCAAAAACCGGCACACAAAGAAGACATCGTTGAAATTCGGAAAGGAGAATGCCGGAATGCAAGATAGGTAGCAACAATCCGCGGAAGTTTGATTTTTACAAAGAGATATACATCAAGCTTTCTCTTCCTGGAGCTCGATTTCTTGGGGAAAAAAAAAACTTCAGCAAGTGAGAGATGAGATTAGCTTTGCTTCCCCGTAAACTGCTCAATACAATCCCCACATAAATGCAATAATGCCGCAAAGAATTAAGGTCGCAAACTTGTCGAGGTGCATGGAGCTCCTCATCTACGCACGCACGCACGCACGCAACGAAGGAGACGAAGGCTCGGTCTTCCATATTCCTAGATAACACAAAATCTACCGGAGACGAAGATTTCACAACAACAGAAACAGAATGGCTGGAAACAGGAAGAAGACTCAGTCTTCCATATTATTCCTAGATAACACAAAATCTACGAAAGATGAAGATTTCAGAACAATAGAAACAGTATGTGCGGAAACAGGATGAAGACTCGATCTCCCATATTCCTAGATAACACAAAATCTACGAAGGAAGAGTACTTCAAGACAATAGGAACAGAATATTCAGAATTAATGAAGAAAACAAAAACCACACAAGAAAAAATTGGTAGATAGATGGGTTAAATAAAAGCTTAAATTCCAAAAAGTGTAGATATTTTCCTTCAGACCCACAAATCAACAGAATACCAAGATATGTATGAAGACACTGAAAATCAGTCTTTTATGTAGATCTGAAGGTGCTATCTTCGTGTTTTTTGTAGATTCTGCAGTTTTTTAGGGTTTGGAGCTTTCCTACAACTTTGTAGTCACCTAGTTTGCTTGAAAAGCTTGTCCTATTAATTGCAATGTGTTTTTTTTTAGGGTTTCCTTTTTTCCTTTGGATATTTGTCCGGGATGAATTATGAACCCTATCTTGTACAAAACACATGGCTAATTAAATATGTAGATGCTTGCAATTTCAATTTTTGAAAATATATATAAAAGAAAAAAAATTAATGCAATTTTATAATTAAATCACAAAATGCTAGGAAACTCGTAGTTGAACATTTATTCACTATTTTTTTATATTATTATAATTGATTGAATTCACCCAAGGCTAACCACATATGTAGATGCTTACAATTTATGTAATTGAAAAAAAATAAAAGAAAATAAATTGATGTAACTCTATAATTTGGTCACAAAATGCTAAGAAGTCCCTAGTTGAACATTTGCCCACAACTTTTCCTGATTTTATTATAATTTGGTGAAATTTTATCCAAACATGCTTCAATGGCTCACTACATATGTAGATGCTTGCAATTTACATAATTCAAAAAAATAAAAGAAAAAAAATGGATGCACATCTATAATTTGACCACAAAACAACAAGAAACATGTTGAAAACCACATTCATATCATATTTGTTTCAATAGTTGGAGTGATAATTTTCATAAAGAAACATTACCTAAACAAAGCAAATACCACTAACCTTAGGAATTGAACTTGAGAGGCCAACTAATATTCATGGCATTGGTCCAATTCCCCACTAAACTTACATATAATATATGTAGATGTGCTATGTAATTTCACAAAGTAAGCACCAAAACAAACCATAGTATCATCACAAGTAGGACAATACCAATTCACCTTCTTTTTGCACACCACACAAAGCCTTCTTCTCCTTGATGTTCTTGTCCATCACTTAGAATAATGCAACCCCTTGTTATTTGGTATGCATTATTCTAACCCTAAACCCTACCATTATTATTGCCTTTGAAGTAAAAGGTTTTCGTCTTTTTACAAAGAGCCCTAGCCAAAGCCACATTGCGCTTCAAATGTGAAATTGTTTCTGCCAACTTGCCAAGTCAAGTCATATGTGCCTTCTACATAATGTATGAATTCACAATGGTGGTCTCAATGACATGAAACATTATCCAATGCCACCAATCGTGATCACATTTTTGTAAAGTATAACATCCATAGAGTTGACCCTACACATCAACTCTACGCATGTGCTCCTAGTAATGTATTAAAATTGGGTTAGTAGGGATCTCCAATGGACCAGTTAAATGCTACCGAGTGGCAAATGTTGCACTTGTAGGATTAATTGGACTAAAGGTAGTGGACAAAATGGAAATTCGTTTGTTGTTAAACCAAGATCTTGCAAGAAGTTTACTTGAAGCATGCATGCGATATCAAAGTTGTTTTTGTGATCTTCTTTTTGGATCAATAATCAAAACATTAGGCCACCCCTTATGATCAATCATACAAGTCCCTATGGCATGCACCCCAACCTTCAAAAGATCCCAAAACAATGTAAAGCTAAAATAAAAGTTATCACATGTGACAATGTAATTTTTGTTCTTGTACCCACCCATCAACCTATACACAATTTTGTATTGAATTGCATGTTCAGCATCCTCATGACTTGTATGACAATATAATTCCAATTTTGGCACAAACTTGGACTTTGCATTAACCAAACACCAAATCTTCATTCTAATTACCAGTAAGGTTTAGCTTTTAGGTATTGTCAAATGGGTGAGTATTTCCCAATATATTTTACCATCGTTTTATCCACACAAATTTTGTTTTACGTTTCAAAATTGCCCACATAATTCATTACATGTTTCAACTAGCCACCTAGTCTTTGCAAATTTTGTTATAGGCTAGGTCATTCTTAACTTATATGATTGATTTGTTGTCAACTATATGGATGCATCTAAAAATGTCCTCAAACCTAGACCTAATCATACAATTAACAATGATTAGTGTGAAAACTATCAACATTTTTTCACCAATGAAGCCGAATGTGGGGTACCTCCCAAAAAATGGCCATGAAAATCAAAACTCCAATGAAGACCCTCAATTCAAGCATAATAAGTCATACCCAATTCACCCTTCCTTTTGTGCCTCCTCCCTCCAACTCTTTGATAACCTAAATATAGGTCATAACACATAACCTTCTCAAGATATTAGTGCACCAAAACAATAAGAAAAAGTCAATTGGGGTTTCACATTAGGGTAAAGAAGTGTTTAACCCTTGCTCCCCGCCTTCCCATACAACTAAGGGAATTTGAATGTTGGGGAATTCCACATATTTTTGGCAAACAATTCATCATATGGCAAATCCTCCATGATTTGTATAGTAGGAAAGACCTAACTCTTGGATAGGAAGTTGTGAATCAAAATACCACTTTCTAATGTTAGGAGACAAACACATATTATCTAGTTTTTCATTGGACTCAAGAATCTTAGAATAAATGTTAAGTACCTAATCGGAATCCTCAATGGAACTATATGATAAATCATGAAATGGAGACACGGGTTTATAACTTCAAACTTCAACTTCTAGAACATTAAATGAAATGCCATCCTCATGTACATATTTAACCACAACTTTTGCATAGTCAAAAGACCCCCATGGACCAAATAAAAAAATTGCAAGCATGTATGCACCTTCATATGGGTCATAAAATTTTGAAACCATTGTTTCCCAAAACTTAGTTAAGTTTGTGACTTCAAATGATTCATCAATGCATAATAGTGGAAATTCAATATGAGGTATAATCGCACATTTGTTTTTCAACCCTAAATCAAAAACCAAAACATGAAATGTCCCACATCTATCACTCCATAATATTTGTGGTTTACATCAGAATGGGACACTATTGTTCCAAAATCCATCAAACCCAACTTGCTCAATAGGGTTTATGTCTTTAATTTCACCCGCGTTCAAAACGGCTAACACATTGTCGAATTTAGTTTTCAGCACAATAAAATCTTCCATGCAAATTGGGTTTATATGACAATTACTTGGAAAAGGGGGTATGCATGACATTTTACCAACACCCCCTTGTTGAAAAAGGATTGGAATGATTGAACAATCCCTAGCTATAATATCCCCAAAGAACTTCTTAGAAGTGCCACATCTCCAAAAGTATTTGATGATAGACTTTTGCATTGTGGATCTACAAAAAATTTGGGAAAAATTAGCTTCTTAACTTAACAATATTGGAAACTATTACAAAAAGTTAATTGCAATTTTGGAAAATATTAAACAAAAGTTGGAAATTTTCACCAAACTCTCAGAATAGAGATTGGATTTTTATATGATTCTACTATTTTTTGCAGACCTTGACATAAAATTGGACAAATTTGACAAATACTTGAAACCAAAAATGTGAATAAAATTGGGGGGAAAAAAATTAACCAAGATTCAGGAAAAAAACCTAACATAAAACTGGACAATTTCTCCCCAAAAAAAAATTTGATAATTGGCAAATTAATCAAAATCTTGAAAAGCCAAACTTGGGTACAATACAAGAATTTCATTTTTCATTGCAAATTCAGAAAAAAATGAAAAAATAGGAAAAATACACCAAACTCTTGAAACCTGAAAATAGGGTAAAATGGGAATTTTTGTTTTATACTGAAAATTGGGTAAAAGGTGACAAAAATTTGGAAAAAATTCACCAAATTTTCAAATTACAAAATTGGAAAGAGTTGGGAAATTCCAATTTTTTAAGTTAGGGGAAATAATGACAAAAGATTGTTAAAATGCCAAACTTTGGAAATTCATCTTATTATTGAAATTTCAGAAAATTTTGACAAAAAATTGGAAATTCTCACCAAACTTTCCAAAACTTACAAATTGGGCAAAATTGAATGGTCTATTTTTACTACAAATTCACAAACATTTGACAAATAATTGGAAGATATCTTCAAACTCTCAAAACTCAAACTTTTACTTTTCCATCATGGTAGTTGGAAAAATAATTCAAATTCTTGATATCACAAAATTAAAGAAAAAACATTAATACATATTCATGTTTTTTTTGGGTAAATTTTCACATTGTCTAAACAAAACCAAAAAAAAAAAAAAAAAAACCAATGTGCACATTACACTCCAAATGGTTTTATGGGGGGGAATATTTTAAAACTTGCCATATTTGGAGGAAAAAAAGTTAAAAGTTACCAGAGCTGAACATGGGTTCCTATTGGTTGCCAAGACCTAGCATGAAATCTCCAAAAACAATTATTACCCACCTTGGACTATTGCCATGTAATGTTAATTAATCTTGGGATACTAGCTTATTTGAAGAATTAGTAAAAAACCAACCTTACCTAACCTAAATTAAATGAAAAAAAAAAACATTTGGGCGTGAATGAGTGGGGTTACCATTAGCTACTATTGTAAAGCAATCATGTTGCAAGATCTCAACAATAGGAAATATTGCATTGTCGAGGTGGTCCCAAGAGGTCTTCATTGGATTTTTTTTTTGAAAACACCATTGCCATCAAAAGCTTTTGCATTATCAAGTTCATCTAAAGGTTAAATCTCCTCATGATTTTATTGGGAGTAAGATAAACACCATTGTTAATAGCAATTACTAGTATTTCATTGTCAATGTTGCTTACGAGGGTCTCCATGTGTTTTTTATAAAACACTACAAAAACCATCACCAACAATTTCACCAAAGGAAAGAGGCGAGCACATTTGTCAAGAAGATTGTGTGTGTGAAATTTGGGTTGAATTAGTAGATTCACATCATCATTAAATGCCCCAAACAATTGAAAAAATATTGCCAAAATCTTTTTGATGGTTTTTTTAATTTTGATGAACTAAGGCCCACTAGGTGTTCACCATTTTTCCAACACAACATTTTCTACTACATCAATATGTTCAAGTGTGACAATTGATACCTTCCAAAACTTCATGTTGCTTTTGCCATTTCCCTTTTAAATTGAACTTGCAAAGTTGGTTTTTTCAAAATTTACATCTAAGGGCACACCTCCATCATCAAAAATTGATGATTCAAGATGTAACTATTATTGTTTCTCCAATCAAACTATTTAGCCACTATTCCTGCTTAAGGATGGCATTGAGCTGGTTGGAGAAGTTAATTATGTCCCTTTCATTCCTTCCTTTTATCCAACTAAACAACCAAGAAATATATCTCCTAAACAAGAATCTAATTTTTTTTAAACCTGAGTTTTTTAAGGCCACAAAACTCCTTGTGGCTTTTTCACCTTGTAAAATTGTTTTTCATCAACTAGAAGCAAAACATGTTTCACAATGACATCACTTTGATCTTGGTTTTATCTAAACGAACATTCCAACTTTATAATGAGGGTAGAGCGTATGAATTCCAAAGTTATGAGTAGTGGTACAAATTACATTCAAAGAAGCTTAAGACAATTTGTTTTTTGTGTTTTTTTAGAACTACCACTGATACTATTAGCCATGGAAACAATCACTTTAGTTTGTTGTTAATGTTTGGTCACCTAACAAGCTAGGCATCAACAACAATCTATAATGATGCAACTAAAAACAAAGGAAGGTTGCATAGGAACATGAACATTGCATAGTTTGTGTTTGGTTCTTTCTATGGGTAGATTTTGGAATTCCATGGCAAGTTCTTGTAGCAAGTTGTAGGAAGGATAGAACTTCATCTATCCCTTCACACATCCATTGTGTGTGCGTAGTTTAGGATTCCTATCAATGAAACTAAATCAAACCATGCATTGTGGTTTTTGTTGGTTTCCTACAAGTAAAATGTGATGGGGTCCGTGTGAACTAAATTGGTTTACGCTAATGTTTTTGGGTTAAATACAATTGCTTTAATATATAACATAAGGTTTCCTTATTAAGCCCTTTTAAAATTTGAAATTTCATGATGACATTGAAATTTTTAGAAAGGCTTGATAAGAAAACCTCATCTAACATATGGAGGTGTTCAAATTCTTATTTTATTTATTATTATTTTCACTTCTTTATAGTTTTTTTTCCAACTCCTTGCCCTAATTATAACATTACTTCATTTTATTTTTCTTATTGGTCAATTCATCTTGTTTTTCTCATTGTGCTTGTAGAATGAAATTCTATCACTTTTTTTCTATGCATGTGAAGTGTACAAGGATTGAATTCAACTATTCATCATGTTTGTCTCGTTTAAAGTTCTTATGTTCACCATCTCTAGGTTCAATTTAACTATTTTCTTGCTATCTTTTCTTTGGTTATATATACATTTTCATACTTTTGTTTGTCATTGTTTTTTTTTTAAAATCCTTCATCTATTTCATTCTTCTTATCACATGTTTTTTTTCATTTCCAATGCTACTATAGGTTGTACAAATTTGTTATAGTTTTTTGTTGATGTGTTTTAAATCGCATTCATTTACATTACGCTTCAACCATTTTTGTGCAATTTTTTAATTCTTTTCACAACGTAACTTTTCTTCAAATTTTGCACATTTGATTTTTTTAATCTTCTTTATCATTTATGAAATGCAACTCTTCTTTAGGTTTCTTCATAGCCTTTTCTAAAGCTCCTTTTGTTTGCTTAGTCTTTTCACTCCTTGCTTCCTTTTTTTCTTTTAATCTCGATTCCTTCTAATTCTACTTGTATCTTATTATTTGTTTTTAATGTGTATAATTTTCTTGGTACTTTCATGTTGGTTTCCTTATGCTACTTTTCATATTCATGTGAGGATGGCTTTGCAAAATTCTTTTCATTTCACCCTTTGTTTTGAGATTTTTTATTTTTTATTTTTTGTATGATTTGTTCCATCCTACAATTCCCAATGTCTAATGTTTATGAAACATTTTCCAATAGAACATGTATTCAATCTTGGATTATTTTGGAACCAATTGACATTTTAATGAAGTTGGACTTGAGTTTTAGAACTTGGACTCGATTTGGAGCTTGTCACACTTGGAGCTTGGACAAGCTTTGCTTTAAATTCATCATTTTTAAATCCATGTTACATTTGTAGATTCTTAGTTTGACATATTTTTATAATTTTTTCTTGTACATTTCTTTTTGGAAATGTTTGATGCAATTCATTTGAAGATGATGGATTCTATTATTCATGAGTTCCAATTTACAAATATGTGACAAGTTTTGTTTTGGACATAGGTTTGGAATAAGTGAACACTTGATCTAACAATATCTATTAAATTTTAGTATTACTTTCATGTTAATGGGAATTATGTGGGAACATAAGATAACATGTTAAAAGACCTCTTAAGGAACCTCCGACCATAAGGGATATTGGAGGTAATATTAGTGAAAACATGTGAATGAAGAACAAATGGTAGATGTATTAAGATCATATAGGATTAATTGGGAGCAAATGGAAACATAAAAATGATTAAATTAAGGTGAATGAAGATATAATTATGTCACATGGTGAGAACACAAAGTTTGGCTCCATTCACTTCTAACATTTGGAAAGTCCACCCCCCAATCAAATCTTGTTAAATATTTTTTAATATTTAAAATTGTATTTGTAATTGTGTTCAAACTTAACCATGGTTTGAATTTTCAATTAAATAAATGTTGATCTTGTGAAGATTAATCTCGCAATAGATATTTAAATTCACCAAATTCTTTGTTTAAAATGGACAAGTCACAAATTGAATAGGACAATGTTTTCTTGCAAATAGTTGTAATACACAATTTAGTTGCATTAGACAAGTGGTTGATAGCCATTTTTTCTTTAGTGAAATGTTATGCATGTGGTCTTTATATAAAAGTGTTCATGGCATTGCCATGGACCCATCATGTGCATATTGTGCCTATTTCATTTACATTAATGTGGGCATCATAATTACATGTTTAAACACGACATACATTTGGTGGTTTCCATTATTGAGGTTTGTGAAAAAATTAAATAAGGTGTGTTAATTCATGCATACTTAGAAAATGATTTCATTTGACCTTACCATATGTTTTAATCTCACCCAAATCGAAGTTTTTAGTATCTTGCACTAGTGAAAACCATAGGTATTGCAATTATTGTTCATAAAGTTATCGATGATATATAAAGTTTTTTTCATTGTTTAGATTCAAAAAATGTGTCAATGTTGATTTTGGACATGTTTAGATCACCACATTTTGCTTCATTTAATCACATAATATGTATTTTATGTATGTTTCAATTTTATTCAAAACATGAACATAAAATGGAAAGACATATATATAATTCAATGTTGGATACAATCAAAATCATCAAACTTATGGATGGTTGTAGAACCAATATTTTTCTATTTAAGTAGGATTAATTACTTATAAGCCTAAAAGATAGTTTTTAATTAACAAATTTCACACTTTTTTGTAATTTTTTCATTTAGAATTTTTTTTTAAAAATGGCTACATATTAATAAATGCATAAAACCCAACTTTGATGTCTATAACCTAAACCTTGCATATAATAGCTTATTAACATATGCTTGAAATTCATTTCCAAACATGTTTTTTGAACCATAAATGTTCTTTAAAAAAAGACATTTATTAATTCAAATTTTAAGGCAATAACTCTTCAACTATACATTTCATCCATGAATAGATTTCATTTGTTGCACGCAATGAAATTGGTGTTTATTTCTAAGTAATGGACAATGCTTGATTATGTATACATTGAAATTGATAATATATATATTTGCAACTCAAATGAATTTAAACTTTTGTTCATTAGCTAGTCAAATTTTGTCCATTTAAGAGTCTAAAACATGACTTAAGGTTTTCCAAGATTTGTTGATGACATGGACAATATGAAAATGAATTATTGTACGATGCAATATCATTTGAAAGGCTTCCTTTGGTTGTCATAAATTTCAATTACAAGCTAACGTTTTCCCATTTGGCTACCCACTATGAATCATGGTTTTTTTTGCCCAGCTTATTATATTAAATATCAAGTTGATTGCCATTGAGACATGTATTATTTGCACATTAACATTCACATATGTTCATCCAAATGATAAATCATGTCTTGTCCATCAACTTATAAAAATATTAGGTACTAGAAGTTTAAGATATTATTAAGTTCATTTATGTATTTAACATTCACTAATCATTAAAAGAGAAAATATTAACAACTTGTAACATTGATGTTAAAGGTCGTAAATTATGTTTCATGCATGGGTTCATGCATAGAAAAAAATATTTATGTTTGATGAATTAATCAATAATTATTGATTTTGTGTCATGAATGGTTATTTTTTGGGATATTGATTAATGAGAATATCACCACGTCTTCAAATTGGAAAATTAATGAACAAACACATGAGATGGGCCATAAATAACTTTATGATTCAATTAATTTTTTAATTTTAATTTGTTAATCAATATATTGGATTGTTTTATTTTACATTGCACATCACAAGCCTACTACTTCCTTTTAAAGGGGTCATGTTTTGTCCTTAAAAAAAAAATGCAATGCAATTTCCTTGCAACTTTCCCCAATGGTTTGAACCTAGGTCCCCATATATGGTTTTTTGGTGATTAATTGACCCATTCATTGAAACTATAACCACATGGGTTGTAATTTATGTAACATCTAACATAACACAATGGTGAATTGAACAACCATTTGCAAGGTGGGTATGAGCCCCAACCACTTAACATTTTGGCTTGATCTTAATTGTAAAAACATTTATATTTAGAAATGGATAAACATGACATGACTTAGTAAAGATAATTTCGTGGAAAAGACCCCCCCCCCAAAAAATGAACAAAAAACAATTAAACATTTTGTCAATACTTTTATATTCTTATTTTTTTCATGTAACTCCCTTATTTAACAAAACATAAAAGTATTAAAAACTCAAAGATTCAAACAATTACAATTTGGATGTTAATATAACGTAGGTTTTTGTCAAACTTTTATTTTGTCAATAATCATTGGCAACATTTTGACTAATGTCGTATGATCACATTTTATCATATTTAACCCTATGACTATACTTGGTTTCATGTGTTTGAACATGATTGAATTTATATGATTGCATTTTATTCATATTAAGTTATATATATATATATATATATATATCCTATAATGTCATAATTTATTTTTCTTAAAACAATCTTTCATACCAAACTAGATATCATTTGTAATTGAGAAAAATCATCATAACTTTTAATATATTTTGATGTCCACGCATGATTGTTGGTGATGAATTAATCAAATTGTGTTTTTCACTATTTTATTCCAATAAATAATGCTCATATAATAGTAAAATAATTGAAATAAGGAAGTGGTATCAATATAAGGTTGATGAAGTCCATAAAAATTAATTCCATAATAACTTTGAAATATGGAGGTTGACATTTGGTGTTAACCAAAGTTACCCGACACAAATATTATTTTTGCAAAGTTGACCATCAATGCATTTGACCCCACAAACTCCGCAATTGTCGGGATCATTTGAAAGGTTTACACAACTTTGATTACAACATTGTTGTTGCAATGAGCATTCAATGCCACAACCCCCACAATTGTTTTGGTCGAAAAGAAAATCTTTAACCAACCAACAAATACCATGACAACAAGTGAATTGCCCTGGTGGAAACAAATTTGAACAAAATTCACAAAGTTGTGAAGGGGGAGGAGGTGGAGGTGGAGATGGAGGTGGCGGTGGTGGTGATGGGGGAGGAGGCGAAGGAGGTGGTGGCGGTGATGGGGGAGGGGGCGAAGGAGGAGGTGGTGGATG
>Ga0209208_10008586_pt1 | contig 13593 bp, 10 predicted proteins | sample S1TSphfallax_3_FD_187694 | JGI IMG/M metagenome (GOLD analysis project Ga0209208, IMG submission 187694) | Host-associated microbial communities from peat moss isolated from Minnesota, USA - S1T2_Fd - Sphagnum fallax MG (SPAdes) (version 2) | ecosystem: Host-associated > Plants > Peat moss >...
CTACCTTAACCCAACTAATGTCTAACCACTTAGTTAGGTTTAGCACATCTAGTTATTTGAGATTTGTCTAAAACCCTTTGTATAAGTAACCACAAGATCATCACATTAACTACAAATTGATAAATATCCATTCAATGAATATTTTATATATACCATAATACCTTTTTCAGGTTTGGCAGTACTCAACAGTTGTTTTAAAACTCATTTGTCCATATCTTAGCTTGATCTACCTTTATTTTATTTTTTTGGGGACATTCAAATAATAATAAATAACTCATTCAAATAATAATTTGGAGTTCTTTCCAACAACATTATTGTCATGTTAAAGTTGAAGCTTGCTACAATGTAAAGTTCAAAACTTAAGCTTTTGATGATGCATGGGAACTAAAATATGGTGTTTTTTTTTTGTCTCATTCATGTTGAATGTTTCTTTTTCACATTTGCAAGTCTCAATACTTTATCGTATATTTTTCAGTTTTGCTTCAAGTTACTCACATATGGAAAGCTTATACATGGTTTTGCTAGCTCTACTTATGATCACACTCAGTCTCCCATGGGACTCTGTTCCCTCACCCATGGTAAAAGCACAAGGCGATGAAGGTTAGAAGAACCTCAACATATGTAAGATCATGAGGTATAGGAGGGCCCAATGAACCTTATTTGTACATGAATATGCCTTCTACAAAAGAGGAGGGTAAGTTGGCATGAGATCCATCCCACTTTTAAAGAGTACAATTAACATCCCTCCTCTTTTGTAGAAGGTATATTCATGTTTTCTGGTGCCCTACTTAGAGCAACTCCACCAGTGCTCAGTACGTGACCCTCCAAATTAAAATTGGATGAAGATAAGTTAAAACATGTTGGTTTGGCTCAGCAAAATGGATTTGCCCTAGTGTTTTTGCAGGGTCACATACTGAGCACCACTGGAGATGCCCAGGAGAGGATCGAAGGAGACGTTGGGGATGTGCATCAGTGTCCATGTGTTTTCCTCTTGTTGGAAGGTAGTTGTTGCAATCAAGTGTTGTGCTGGTTGGGGATGTGTGTTGATGTCCAAGCTTTTTCCCCTTCTTAGTAAGTAGTCATTGTAATCAACTGCTGTGATGGCCACTAACAGCCCATCTCTGAAGATGCAAGCCAACTCAACAATTGCAATTGTACACAGGAACACAAGTGGCTGGAGGATTGACACTGCCTGGAAATAAGGGTGTCTGAGGGTATCCATGCAGGAGCCTGGGGCCAAGGGTATTTGGTGGACCAGGAGGAAGAAGATGAGAAAGCATCAATCAGCAGGAACTTCAACACCACCTCAAAGAATATTCATTCAAGGAGTGACAACCAACCAATGTGGCACCCAGGTCTCTTGAGAACTCAGCAAAGGTTGTGTCAAAGACTACATTCCTCAAATGTTGGAAAGCAACGAAACGTCATCCAGCCATTTAACCCTGCAGTAAAAACAAAATACTGCTAACAAATACTCAAGAAGAAACATGTCCGGTAGATAGATACTAGATACAAAAAGCTACATTTCATATTAATTTTGTCAAAGTGTTGATACAAACTGTGAGGTGGAACATTACTACTGCCCTTAAGAAACTCTACTCAAGATTAGCACACTGACAATGCCAATCCTGACTTCGTTTCTCCACTCTTCTGTACACACTCCACCACTCATACTCCTACAATTTTGTCCCAAGAAGCTCATCACACACCAGTCTGCATACCTCAATAAACAAGGTCTACACAATTCAGAACTTGTCCACTACATGGGCAGCTCAAAAGAATATGCTGGCTTGATTCCCATTCCTGAGGCCAGTGATGCCAAACATTCTGGGTAGAAGCATGAATATATAGCACCAACCAGCCACGAACTGAGACAGCCAACGAATGAAATACACTTTTCACCAGGGCTTTGAATGGGTAATTGGAAGTGTCCAAAATAAGCCTTGAAAAACTCAACCGAGATCTAGGCAGCTATTCCCAACAAGCAGAACCCTGCGAAGACTGATCACAGAGTGACCATGCTCCAGAATGTCACAATTCACTGTTCATTGCAATGCGTCAGCCAGAAGCATGGACAGGTTTGTGTGGAACGGAGCTTGGGTGAGGCTGTGCACAAGCTGTGTGACCTTGCTGAGGAGGGAGCTGCAGAAAAGAATGTGCCTGCTCGCCCTCTACTGCTGCCCATGCCTCCACAGCTGGACTGGCCAGTTTTGTGACCATCCCCGGAGATGCTTCAAACTCTCCTGCCTGTCGTGCATTCTGCTGGGTGGCACTGCCACCCCCTCTCTGTATATCACTTGCAACTGACATTGGGACTTGCACAGAAGAACCTAATTGTGAGTTGAATTCAGTTCGAGCTCTCTTGGATAAAGACTCGTCATTTGAAGCGATCAAAGTTGGTGGTGGTTGCTCCTGAGAAACAGCCTTTTGTGCTGAAATCAGAACATGCTTGGGGTTTGGCTGGTCAACATTGCTTGCTGGCAGAGGTGCCCTGTCAGTTACAGGAATAGCACTTTCAATAGTGCTTGCTGGAAGAGGACCCTCATTGATGGAAATTCTTGAGGATAGCCCTGAGGATTCAGCAAGTGGAGTTGCAGACACAATTGCTGAGGAAGATGGATGCTGAGGTTCAGAGCGATATCCCAAAACCAAGCCTCCTACTTTGGCCTGTTGTTCAATCATCTTTTGTAGAGATTTCCCCTGAGCTTCAATCCGCAACTGCAGTTCTCGCTGAACCTGTGGCATCACAGAAGTGAGTCACATTGCCTCAGTGATCCACAAAGACCAACTTGTCAACAATTGTGAACTGAATTGCATGGAGATAGATTGCCCATTTTTCAGAACTTTCCAGATGTACCTGCTTCCTCAAATTCCAGCAACTATTAGGTCTTCAGTGAAAGAAAGGAAATTTTCTAAATTCCTCTCCAAGAATAAGGGTGAATGGAGAACAGGAAAGAGACAGGTGGAAGACAAAGAGCAAAGGATGAGTGCAGACCATAAGTAGAGGGACATTGGAGGTTAAGAAAGATGGAAAGAAAGGGGTAAGGAAAAACCTCAAGCTGCTCATGGAGCCGTTTCTGCACTTCCATCTGCAATTGAAGTGCCTGTGTAATCTGGTGGGTACTGTTATCACACAGATATGCAACAATTAGTGCTGCCAACACAAAGGAGTGTCTTCACCAATATGGCCTCCAGGAGATCTAGCAACCCATTAGGCAGATGCAAGTGGCACATTTTGGCACCTACATTATTATCCAATTGGAAGAAGCTAAATTACATAATTCAGCTATGAGGTAGGAAAAGAGACTCACGAATTAATCCCCATGGGTGAAAGGTAGGCATCATTCTGTCTTCGTTCAGCTCTTGCCTCTGTTTCCCAGTACAAATCAGTAGTCAGTCACATCCACACCCAATATACCAACAGCAATAATTCCTAAGTATGACAGAAATGACATTCTGTTTTCTTTTCTTGGTCCATCATTGCTTTACAAATATGAAATCACTGGCTTGCAATTGGTGACAAGAGACTGTCCCTAAATTGAAATGCATGGTGACATGATCAGCATACCTTCTGAAATCTCAGGAATATATTTAGCAAGTCGATATTTCTGTGAGATCACAGAACAGCAAGTTTTAAGCAAGTCAGATAAATCAAACTTCTGCCAATTGCTATTAGCGCCCAAAATGATATTTGTGTGGAAGCCATGGGAGTATACTTAAGAAAGAAGAATAGGGGAGAAATCATGCCTGCAGGTGACTCTTCACATGATAAATTGTGATGCCCTGCACACCCATTAATCGCAACACTGCTTTTGGTGTTGCACCTTCATAGACCACGCAAGGGAAACAATCATATCAGATGACCATTTCTTTTTCATGTTACTTAATGCATGAGGCAGAGGAAAGTAGAAAGTACAAGAGGAGCGTAGCCCCCCAGCAATGTTAAGAGCCATATTCAAACTGGGAGATAATTCCACACATGGCATTATGTTGCACCTCCATACATATCCTACTGACAATTTCTCTTGAATGTATACTTGTTATGAGAAACAGTCTAGAAGACAGTGTTTATTCCAAAATTTCTCAATTGATAGATTCCCAATCTGGATGCATCAAACCTCACAACTCTTTCCCACATCAAACTAATGATTCTCAACCTGCCACCAATACCCTTTTCTACATCTCCATGAGCATTCAGGCCTTCTTGAGTTCTATTTCAAGCTTAAAGAAGTACTAAGATTTCTTCGTGTGGTTTCAGCAGCCTACTTCCATTAGTGGGAAGGTCATTTCTGAAATGACACAAAAGAGGAGTTAGGACAAAGTGTGCAACACTTACGATCAGCACCACCCAGCTGACTGACTGCATTCACAAACTTCTCATGCAGCTCTGGAGTCCAACGCAATCGGGTCTTGACTGCAGCAGCTGAGGATGGCCCGGGGCTCTCAGGACATTGACCCCTGGCAGATCCTGCACAAAAGGACCAGCTAACCTAAGAATCCCTGCAGAGAACCCTTCCAAATATCTGATTCAACTTCACTTTGGAACACTGGCATCAACAACCCACAATTTGAGCTAGCACAACAGCTCACCCATGTGCTCACTGTGACTCTATCTTGTACACACAGATTGCATTCAGTTACCCCAACAACACTCAAGAAAGTAACATAATTCTTCTAAAGCCAAGGAAAAACCTGCAGCCTGGTAATCTGCATGAGGACCTCTGGGCTGAAGTGTTGTTGGGGCCAGCGGTTCAAACCTTGTCGTCTGAAAAAGTGTCTGCATGAGACACAAAGCAATCAATTACCAAGAGAATGAGGGAGAAGTCAATTCTCACCCTTCACATCTTGCTAAAGAATTCAAATCCCTCTCTACTGCATCTGTGTCTTAAATGGCCACCATCTCCACAAAAGTCTCTTTCCAGATACCAGACCTCTCTCTTTAAAGGAATGCCACTAGCCACAATGTTATGTGACAAAGAAAGCCCACAAAGTATAACTCTTGAACCCCAACAATTCCACATTGATTACCCTTTCATCACCGCTTTCCACATCAATTATTTCAGTCCAGCAGTTTGCAATAGTCTCCTCATCAGGGACTAGCTCTGTCCATGTGAGCCATTCAGCTCCAGTTGCAACCCCATTCATTGACTGCTCACCCATCTGAGGAGAGTCTGTTCCATCCCCATCTGCCGAATCAAGTAACACCTGCACCCGAGCAATAAGACCATGAAGAAATTGCAGAATGACCACTCTGCTAAAGACACACAAAGAGACTACTGCAGTAGACAAGGCCAATCAGCTGGTTGCATCAATATCATTGAATTCTTGGTTATGTTCACTACTGATCACAGTGATGCATGGTCTCTTGCACGCGAGAACATTCAGTTCATTCACATGTGCAGCCATGGAGAAAGTCTGCAATCTGCACAGACACTGGATATCTGGTGCCTTTGCATCCAATTGGAGCTACTGCCTCCTTTGTAGATAGGCAGCTACCTTCTTGTACCATGTGGGGGTAGCTATGATGCCTTAGTCTTCCCAATCAGAAACTAAAAGTAAGACATATCGTATAAAACAGTTTCAGCAATCCAGGAGTTGAATTTGATACTAAATCGACAATGCTCAAGTGGCGACTTCAATGAACTACTCAACCTGATGATGACTAAGAATGTCGAAACCTGAGATAAAGACCACCAGATTGACATTGCATTATGCCCAAAATGACCAAGGGTGGTGGCTAACAAAACCATTGCACCACCTGCACCTCTGCAACCAGATTGAACTGAGGTGAAATGCCCAATAGAAATCTTCTGTGTCGATTCTTTGCCCCCCAAAAAAACCCTAGAGACCTTTCCTCATCTTTAGCAGCAGCAAACACTGTGCCCCAGATTCTCCCCCTCCAAAAGCAAAATGAGCTACCGGCCATGTCAAAATGCCCAACAATTTGGACAAGATCACATGTGTTTAGAAATCAAGCGAAAAAAACAGGTTCCAGAAATTCACTTGTACCAAAAGCACCGCTGCAAGAGGTCTGAAGCATATTCCAGGAACCTTCCCCAGACATCACAACAGACAGTCTTCACTGACAACAATAATTGATGATGCACACATCTATGAAAATGCAGACCAATCTCCAGAACAGCAATTTGAAGGTAATATGACATGAATGCACACATGCAAAGGAAGAGGGAGATCTGTGAACAAACAAGAAGGAAAGGACCTGCAGCTGGTCGCCCAAGTCAGTGTCATCCCTGTCTTCTGTCTTTGGACCAATTGCCTGGTCTGGAGCAGAATGGAGGAGAGCAGCAGATAGACCACTTTGACCTTCTGCTGCAACTCCCAGATTCACATCCTGAAATGCCTGGTTAGATTCCCTCCCTGTATGCTCAAGAGAATATGCTGCTGATACACCTCCTCCACCTGGATTCTCCTGCTGCTGCTGCTGCCCACCACTACCAACTCTTAAAGGATGATGTGAGCCCGCCACCACACCACTTCTGGCAAGTGTTGGTGGAGGATTATGTACAGCCAAGGCAGCACTTGGAAGCAGCTGCTGACTGCCCCCTTGCCAGTGACCTTGCTGCTGTGAATGGGGATGATGTGGAAGGGGGTGTGGATGACCATGTGCATGCAGATTTGGCCACTGTGCACCTGGACCCCAATGTACAGGAGGAGATTGATGATAGGAAGGACGCGGCAGCATTGCCCCAAAGGGAGGAGGTAAGACATCAGTACCTGGACCAGGCTGAGCTAGGTACTGTCCCTGGGGCGGCAGATACTGGTATTGAGACGCCATGGCCACCGCTGCTGGGTCCCCCTGCATCCCCATCTGCTGGTTATCCATCTGCGGAGACTGGTAATAGCCATGTCTTGGCTGCAGAGAAGCCGAAGAGGACCTGGAACTAGCTTCCACAGCGGGCCATGCTGCTCCCCCTCCTCCACCTTGCGCCTTGGTCATGTTGGGTTGAGTATAAGTCAGCTGCGGATTGAGTTGCGGAGTTGGCATGGTGACAACGTCAGCAGAAGGGCCGGCGGCATGAGAGTTAGTCATCTGAGGAGGCTGCCACCCCTCTATCCCCTGTCTGTTCATCAGCATCTAAACACCACACTACAGAGTTGTTTCTTCTTCACCACTGCAAACCAAAACCCTTGCAACCACCTCTCCTATTCCTCCTCCTGTTCCTCCTCCTCCTCCTTTCTCCTTTCCTCTCTGCCCCTTCTGCTGCTGTTAGTTCTGCTACTTTCTGCTCCTTATCTGCTTCTGATTCTGCTTTCTCCTCTCTTCACTTCACATCTCTTCTACCTATTGATATTGCTGCTGCTTCCGCTTCTTCTGGTTCTCCTTTCTCCTTCCTTTCCTAAGCCGACTTTTCTCTCTTCGACTACTCCTCCTCCTCCTCCTCCTCTCGCCTCTGTTACAGCGCCCTATTCAACCCGGCAGCAGAACCATCATCAGCAATCCACAAACCCTTGTTGCAAAGACACCCAACAACAGGGAACTTTGGATTGCTTGCGTGTTTGCATCATGAACTTCCCAACCGCTACAACCACGCGCACAGATTCACGGCACAATTGGACGCCACCCACGTTCCCAATTGCCCCTGCCGAAGCTCCACACCTGATGAGCACCAGCGACACAAGCATGGAATGGGCAAGCGCAGCTGCAGGAGCAGAACGCCATAGCCGCTCCGGCTGCGTCTTGTCGTCGCTTTGTCGGACGCGCTCTCTTTTTCTCTCTCTCTCTCTCTCTCACGCAACCAACAGAACGAGCTCGCGTGCACCACTGCCGCTCCTTCGCTTCGCCGCCGTGTGCGCGCAGCCTAGATTCGCCGCCTCGCCACACAACCCAGGATAGTTACCGCAGTTGTTCAAAGAGGTAACCTCCTCTGCCCGTTGTTTCCACTCTGCCCGTTACGTGACCCGCCTACCTTTTTCTCAGGGGCTGGCTCAGGTCTTCTTCAACAACTTATTGTCTAAAATATGGCGACTTCTGACTTTTTTTCCCCTCAAAATATGGCAACTTCTGTGCATTTCTTCCAAAACAACCCTTTGCACCCTTTGCAGGGGATTTTTTTTTTGCCACTGTGGTGCAAAATTTCGCCCAAAAAAATAGGATTTTATTATCGTTATTTAATGGGCTTTTTTCTTTCTTTGTTTGCATGCTTTAGGTGTTTTTTTTTAAGAAGGTATATTGTCAATCAAAATAATAAACCCTTTATTCCACTTAAAAGGAATGTTTGGTACATTGTTGAACCATAGAGGCTCATTGGTTTTCTTGTGGTGAATTTTTGCTAATTTGCAAAATTGTTTGTTTGGAGAGAAACTTGAAAAAAACACATGTTTTCTGAGAAAAAATCACCATATTTTGTGATTAAGAAATTAAAGAGAATATTGTAGGGGTTCCTTGTTGAATCATCATTATGAAAATGAAAATGTCATTAGATAGGGTGGACACATTAGCTCCCCATGTAAACTCCAAAATTATTCACCCTTGGTCTAAGATACCCTAGTCCCTTGGCCAATTCAACACAAATTATATTATTCGCAGAATTGATGAAATTATCAAATTTTATTCCTTCCAAATAATAAAATATTGTGAAGGAAAATAGTCAATAATTTAAGGAATATTCCATTTGTTGAAATGAAAATTTCAAAATTAATTAATTATTCACTGGATATGACATTGTGTTGAAATGGCCAAGTTACTATGGCAGTCTTCCATCCACAATAACAATGTTGTAAAAGATAGAGACATGGAAATTAAGTGTAAGGTAAAGCCCTCAATTGTGGGCTTTAATGAAATTAGGCCCATGTTTGAGGTATCTTCAGGTATCATGGCAATAATGGAAAAAAAATGGATGGTGTTCACAAAAAAACAGAAAGGTCTGTCAAAAAGCAAAAGAAAATATACACTTGATAACATGCCCTCCAATTACACTTTTTAGAAAAACTTAAAGATAGTCTTCACAAGAATGAAATTTTCTTCTTTTTTTTCTATACAAAATGTCTACCTATCAAGGGGAAAGGAAAACTGACAAGACCCCAATAAGAATATGTACTATTTTTATTTTCTTGACACAAGGCAAGTAAGATCTTGGTATCTTCTTGGTTTCTTGGTATTTATTTCTTATGGAATCAAAAAAAAAAAAAATTAAATAAAAATTATCAGATTATTGATTTCCAAATTAAAAAATCAAATGTAAAATACTTCTTTGATCTTTATGTTGATAAGAATAAATATTTCGTTGCAAAAAGGATGAATCCAAATATAGAACAAATAGAAAATGTAGACATAAAATCTATTTATGAAGGAAGGTAGGTTGTTTTGTTTTGTAGTTATGAGAGCCACCCAACTGGGATGCTTGAGATCATGTTCTTGGCGTCCTTGGAAAGCTCTCGATGAGGAGGGGTGCATAGGCTTGGTTCCACGACATTTGGACTTGCGGTGCAAAAGTTCTTGAATATTGAATGATTTTTTCACTGAAAAGTAAATTAAATCGCAGCTGAAAATTTCAGAGGAATTGGAATGTGCCTTTGGTTGTTGGAAAGATCTTGGTGAGCAGAATTTAATGAATTTTCTTGGATAAGATTTGGATTCAGAATGTGGGAGATATTGATTTTTAAGTGACTTCTGTCACTGAAACTTCAAATAAATTCCAAAAAACCAGGTTTTGGAAGGAAAAATCAGTTGAGAATGTGGTAACTCTCGGCCCAACAGAAGAGGCAACGCTAGCTTGCATTAAATTAACCTCATGTTTTTCCAACATGCACTAAATCTCACAACCAATGTTTTGAATGTAATTGTAAATAGTCATTTTACATGTTATATAAAGTTGTGTAAATATAAATCATTTACACTTGCATACCAAAGTTTTTACATTTACACTTCATGTCGTGTATATATTGGGATTTACAATTACACTTGCATAGTGTACATGTATACATATTTAAAATACATTTACATGATATGATGTAAAAAACAAAATCATTAAAAAGTAAATTACAATGCGATATGAGAGTATTGATTTGCTTACTATCATTGGAAATTATGGTTTGTGAAAAAATGAAGATATTGCACTTTAAGAATGCTAAAAGTTGCACGATGATCACAACATAAACATTTAAACCCAGAAAGATTGTAGATGAAAAGAGACAACATGGGGAAGCTCACTCTAAAACTTGTTTTGTAAGACCAAAATGGAGTTACAAGACAACAACAAGAAAAGAAATGCAACATGATGAAAAAAATTATAATAAATAATAAAATGCTCATTTGAGACATGTTTCATTGAAGCTTTCAACAATGCAAAGAGTTATAAAATGACAGTAATCAATTACATTTGCAAACAACCTTTAAATAAAGGGAGCAACATGGACAGCTTATAAAACCACAATGAAAAAAACTTTGCAAAATATCATTCCTCCACACATAACTTTTTCTTCTATCCTACCTTCCTCCCTCTTCTTTCCTCATGCCTACTATTTACACTTTTTTCTTGGTTAAACCAACCTCACTTCCATAGTTAATGTTGTCTTTAAAGGAAAAAAAACACAATATTACGTTTGTTGTTGTGTCTTTTATTTATTTGTTTGTTTATATTGTTTTATACAATGCATAAAATTGTATAAATGTTTTTTTTTTGAAAGAAATTATATATCACACTTATATGAATGTAAATGAAAATCATACAATTACACTTGAAGATGATGAAACCTTGTTTAAAAATTTAAACACCCAATAAAAAGGGATTTTTTTTCTTTTAAAATGGACCAAGGTGTAACAAATCACAACACTCATAAACATAGATGCACAAACTGGTGCCACAAAAGAACATATATGTTTTTATGTACCTTTGAAGTGTATATAATTTTAATCTACATGCACAACACTACTCAATTATCAAAACATGACATATAAAACTAGGAAACTTAATGTTTAATCGAAACAAAAAACCCCCCTTTTTTTGAGGGGCCAAGTTCCACTTAAAATTATGATGCAACCATTTTTAGAGATTTTCCACTTGAAGAGATGCTGACTAGTTAATGGTCTTAGCTTATGGCCCTTGACTACACATAAGGAAAAAAAATTTCAAAATTTGTTTTAGTGTGTCAAAGTTTGAAAATGAAATATAAGGAAACAAGGGCCCCTTGAGGAGGAATTTTTCACATGTAGACTTTAGTTATGAAATGATTTGTGAGTTCATCATGCACTAATAAGAGATAGTGTTGAAGACATATTTTTCATTAAATTACTCATCCAAAAGCATATCCTCCACATTTTCTTGTCCATATATCACTTGAAGCCAAATAATTAGAGCAATAGTTGGGGTTCAAAGTAATTGTCTTCTGTAATTTTTTTGGTGGGTAATATGCCATGCTTCATATACTAACTAGTGTGGCTTTTGCCATTGACGTAAGTGTTACCACGTCCTAACTGATTTCTCATTTCAAAACCTGGTTTTTTGGAATTTATTTGAATTTTCAGCAGCAGAAACCACTTCAAAATCAATATCTCCCAAATTCTGATTCCAAATCTTACCAAGTAAATTCCATTAAATCCTGCTCATCAAGATCTTTCCAACAACACCAAACGTACATTTCACTTCCTCCCAAATGTTCAGCTACGGTTTAATTTAATTTTCAGTGAAGAAATCATTCAATATTCAAGAACTTTTGGACCGCAAGTCCAAACTCCATGGAACCAAGCCCATGCACCCGTCCTCATTGAGAGCTTTCCAAAGACACCAAGAACAGAGTCTGAAGCATCCTCGTCCGGTGGATCTCATAAGTACAATCAAAACAAAACAAACTACCTTCCTTCATAGACAGATCTGAGACACACGCTTAAAACCTCCTGAAAAAAAGAACTTACACCAATTTGCATTTAGGCTAAGAATCAGCGTCCATCTAGAAGAAACAAGCAGGGTTTTTTTTTTCAATTTTGAAGTAACGATCATCCATGAGATATGAGAGCAGAAAGAAAACCAAATTGTTCTATATTCTTCGCTACCTAGTGCAACTTATCATAAGAATGTGGAAATCTGAAAACTTTTTTGTTTTAAATCTGGCGAATTTGGGCCATATTTTTGCATGGAAAGTCTAAATTATATTTTTCACGTCGAAGTTTCGCTGTTGAATATCAAACAACTTTCCCATGGTTTTGTCTGTTCAAGCAGCAATTGGAAAAGAGCACAGACACGAAGGCAAATACATTTGTGTTAAGTTTGGATATGTAGCTCAATCAACCATGAATCTGTCATCCTGTCAGCATAAAACAAGAGCATTCATAGCCAAACAGATGTACTCAAAATTAAAAGTGCTAAAATCATGTGCTGTTTAGATTCTCCACGGCCAGACTTCAACCAAAATTTCAGAAACTTTGTCAAATTTCTCTGCAGGGTTCAAGCAGATAGCCGGAAAAACGAAGATGTCTTAAAACTTTTCCTTTCATAATATAAATTAGCTTGTAGCCAAATTTGCATGAATCTTCCTGTGAATCATGGCCACTTCAGCTACAACACAAAATTGACAAAATAAAGAAAACACTGGGGCGCCCATATATGCGCATATTAATTATAGATCCCCATACACCACATTGTATCGGTCACATATGATACAAGAAGTGGACCAACAGATCTAGGGAGCACAATAGCTGAGCATTACTGTGATTTATAGACTTCCCATATACCAGGACCATATACCTATCGTTCTGGTGTTACATCATTCCACCGCACAAGAAACACTATCAACTTTATTCGCTTAAGAAACAGAAGCATCCACACATGAACTCCAGAAACCACGATTTTCAGATTCACTGATCTTAACGATATTCTCAGGTTCTGCGACCTCATCAACCGCACCAACCAGTAAATGAAGCGCGAAGGCACACTCGACTGCAGCATTCCCACGGCGCCAAGCACACTGTACCAGTTGCATGCAGAGCAGTCATCGTTAGAAGACTGGACGGCACAGGGCAACCACAAAAGCTCGCAGGCAGCTGCCTGGAAAACGGTGAGCCCGGCCTTCGTGTGGACAGATGCCACCTGCTCACCATTCACTAGTACACCTCCAACGCCGTCATCAAGCTCACGAGCGGCCTCCGTCACCTGCACCACCACTAGCATGATGCAAGCAATGGCTAGTAGATGAAGCGCAGCTGTGGAAAGCTTGAAAGTTGTCATCGCCATGATCGCCAAACCGTTCGCCCTCAACAAGCACTCAAACCAGAACACTTGCAAGCGGAATACGGGATGAATGGAGAGAAGGGCGGACGCGAGCGGCAAAGAGATTGTGAGAAGTTGTGAAAAGAGTGTGAGAAGTTGTGCGTTTATATTGACACATGGGGAGCACACCTGCACCAGATAGTTACTGTACACCCACTTCACTCTCAGCGAAGGAGATAGGTCTAGACCAGTGCTGGGCGGTTCTTACATTACGTTATGAGAACCTGATCGCTTTTCGAATCTATATATATATATGTGTGTGTTTGGGCTTGTGAGAACCGAACAGGTTCTCAACATTTTTATTTTTTCCAAACTCAACTACTTCTCAAATATCGTGATTCTTGCATATATAATAACAATTGGTTTTCCT
>Ga0209208_10008587_pt1 | contig 13592 bp, 9 predicted proteins | sample S1TSphfallax_3_FD_187694 | JGI IMG/M metagenome (GOLD analysis project Ga0209208, IMG submission 187694) | Host-associated microbial communities from peat moss isolated from Minnesota, USA - S1T2_Fd - Sphagnum fallax MG (SPAdes) (version 2) | ecosystem: Host-associated > Plants > Peat moss >...
ACTTCAGGGAACAAACAACCTCCACTTATGTTAATTTGGTTATTCAATTGGACTAATCTTGACACATCACACTGCGAACAATTTTCAAATGCTTCTCTTGTAGATGATTTTATCTCTAAAGATCAGATTCGTGCTTTTGAACCAAAGACATATTTTGCAGAGCTATCAAAAGTGTGTAGGTGGAAGCATGGGAAAAGGCCATGGATGAAGAGTTTAATTTTTTCTCATCATCAATGGGACATATATGTGACCTAATTTCTTAACCTCTAGGATGGAGTGTAGTGAAGAATAAGTTGGTTTACAAGATTAAATACAAACCCAATGGTCAAATTGACATATACAAAAGCAAGGCTTGTAGCAAAGCAATGTTCCCAATAAAAATGGATTAATGATGACAAGACTTTTTCTCCTATGATTAAATATGATTCTATCCTAGGAACTTTCATACACAAATGGATGATAAAAAAGACGTTTCCAATGAAAAGCTTTATATGCAACAAGTTGATCCTCATAACCCTACTCATGTGTATGTGTGTTTCACAAGAGTTCACATGGACTTTGGCAAGTTGCCAAACAATGGGGCAAAAAGTTATGCATTCCCGCATTGGGTATATTTTCTTTTGTGAAAATGGTACAATTGCATAAAGTAATCAAGGTTATAAATGTACATCCATTTCAACACAAAGGTGGATCCAAATATCTTACTACATGTGCAATCATTAAGGAATTTTTTTGGTTTTGTCATTTGAGTCCAAATGACATTCAATGAGCAAATGTGTTTACTTTGCATTTAAAATTATTGTCCTTTTCGGGGTCCTTTTGCCATAAAAACATTTAAAGAAATTTTCAAATGAAATATTTCGAAACTTATTATTTATTGTACATATAATTGCTTAATATGTCATTTTTTAATATAATTTTTTTGAATAAATATGAATTTTTAAAAGTGTACAAATTTTGTTAGGTTTTGTGTTTTGTTTCGAAAAATTATCATGATTTCAAATCATACCAAAGCATGTTAACATTTTTAGATTTAAGTTCTTGTATTATAAGCTACAACTTTTCTTTAAACAACATATACATTGCATCACATTTACATATATCATTAAAAAACTCATGAATTTTAAACAATCTTCAAATTTTGATAAATTTTTTTTTGAAAATTTATGAAATTTGATTGTTTTTTAGATGTGTTTAATAGTACCCTAAATTATTATTAAAAAATTGAGGATCAAAAAAATTGTATTATGAAAATTAAAGGGCCCTTTTTGAAAGTACTGTTATTGAATGAAGTTGTAAAACATCCTTTGTTCAAATCAAACCTTGATATTAAAAGGTTTTTTGACTCATTTTAGATTTTTCAATATCCATATTATTCAATATGCAAACTTTCCACAATTAACATGCCATTAAAGTGGCACCACATAGGGATATGTAATAAGAATTGTTGAAAAGTTGACGTGTTAATAAGGATTTTACTTCGTTTTTAGTCATTTGAATTCATTTGTGTCAAGTTTTGAACATGCAAATTTTACAATTAATGGCAAATGTTCGAATTTTTTTCCTAACAATCCAAACTATTATGCTTGTTTTGTGATCTTTCAAACATATACAAATGTAGCTTTAAAGAATGTCCATTCATTTGAGTGGCTCCTTTGATTGTGTTTTATTAGTGTTGTTTTATTATACAGGGTTGGCAGATTATGTATATGCATAATTCCTAGTTATGTGTAGATGCATATTTTAAAAACTACATCAGTTTCAAAAAAATAAATTATACATATCCTTTGGATATAAATTGACCACAAATTTTGAATTATTCATATCCATGGATTGAAGACACTTCATTTAATCGGATGCATATCTATATCCACAGATTATCTAAACATATGTCCAATTTTGTATAATGTTTTTTTTTCAAATTCTTAAAGTAGGTGTAGTGGTTAAGATCCCTAACATTAATTAATAGTAAATGGAAATTGCCCTAGAAGGACATTAATGTTTTTGGGAATCATGCCTAGTTTTGACGACCTACAAAAACACATTGTTTAAATTTGGGGACTTCCAGATTTTTTTCCTCAAGATATGGTGAATTTTGTGTATTAAAAAAAAACCTTTTGTTGAATTTGCTAACCCTTTTTTTCACCATTGCAATGATTTGAAAAAACAAAAAAACAAAAAAACATTATTTACCTATGTATGGGAGCTATACGTAACCAAAAAATTTATACATATCTAGGAAGAAGTTTTAGTGTCTTTGATTTTTTAAGGTTTGGAGGATATGCATTCAAACTCAAAACTTTAAGCATTAGTCAAAATTCTAAGTGAAAAGTGACAAATTGGCAATGCATATCCTCTATGCATATCCATGATTTTTTAACATTCAATAATTGTTTATTCATGACCACCAAAGGGGAAAAGAAAAGAAAAGAATGCATAACCATTTATATATAAAAAAATGTGGGATTTGAAATATACATATCCATTTTTGTTTTAGAAATGAAAATATTTTTTATTCATATTTGGAGTTTTGTCCAAAAATTGGGTAATTGGACAACATAATTTTTACCCACCATCCATTGATTTGTATACATATTGTTGTTTGCAACTAAGATGCAACTATTTTGGTGTACAATGAGAACAAATGATGTGTTAGGCATGTGTCCCATATTTTTGTTTTTACATATTTTTAAATTTATAATTCTGAAATAATCTCAAACACCCAATTTATATGTTTAGATGGTTTTAGATTGTGACACATGACACATTTAGAATGTGCCACTTAACATATAAATTATTTTTTCCCAAAATCAATTTAAGTAAATAGGTATGTAAATAAGTCAAACTAAGTAGGTATAATACATTGAAACACATGAAACTCAATGCTTTGTAATTATATTTGAATGGTTTAATAAGTTTTTTCACATTTTTTGCATAAGTTGAATCATCGACTCTGAACTTATTGAAATCAATATTCAAATGCTACATATTGCACTTACTAGTATATATTGAAACACACATAACAACTTAATGCCTCACATTTATATTTGAACATGTTCTTCCAAACTTTTTTGAGTACCCTTTGGTTCATGTTTTAAGTTTACAACTAAGTCATGGTGATTCCATGTTTAGTATTTGCATTTTACACTTTTACATTTTCATGCTACTTGATACTCATTGTTTTTTCATAGCTTTCCCAATTTTTAGAACCTTTGTGTTTTCCTCCAAATTTAATGGTCAATCGAACTCCCAATTGTTTAGTTGTTGGTGGGTGTGACCCAAGACTACCTAAATTAAATTTGAGTTGAATTAACTAATTGTTATTTGTTGTTGAGAGTGAAAATTGTTGCTACTTCTTGTGATTGAGCATAGGTAGATTGTTCAAACTTCCTCCTTTTCAAAGTGATAGCAAAGTTAAATGTGGAAGGACAGTAGTGGCAATGTGCCACTATTTGGTAGGGGGGTTGTGGGGGTGTAACATTCACCACATAAAGTATGCAATTTCAATCTCTACAAAGAAATTGAAGTTGAAAAATAAGTTGAAATTTGCTTCAAAACAATGGGACAGTGTGAGGTTGTGTAGAATTGGTTATTGGGCCATGCTTGAACAACAAGGCATTCACTTGGGTCTGGATTTTAAACATCATTGACAAAAATATGAACTACAACCACATCTGTATAAAGTACTTAATAACTTGGAACTAGCTTAAAGAATCCCAACTTTGGACTTATAGCTTTAGAAGTAGATGATAACATGAAGCAAATATGTTGATATTTGACTTATTTTAAATATCTAGTCAATTTCATTTTGTTTCTTGTGTGTGCAATTCTATTTGAATTATATTTATCCTGTTTTGTTAAACTAATCCAAATTGATATGTAGAAAGTAAATGAGGTAGTTTAAAATGCAATTATGTTCAAAACTAAATACAATATCATGGCTTGAATGATGGACTTTGTGTATTTTACATTTCAATATTTGAGGAGGACTGGTTTCATCACAATAACATACGTTTGAAAATTGGAGTTCATGTATTAGTTATCTTGCCAAACTTGAAAACCAACCCTAAATGTTGGCATACATAGTCTTTAGATTCTTTCTCACATTTGCATAAGTTATTCATAACAAAAGAGTTGTAGAAAATTATTTGATGATTTCACTAGCACAAGAAGCCATGCCTTTGTTGGTTTTTTCTTGCTACTAAATCTTGAAAATTCAAAATCCCAAGTCTTGTGAACAACCATTACTCATATCCATTAATTCTTATAGGTAGTTGCAATCATATCACTATTCTCATATGGGATTTCTTTTATTTGATGGGTCTTGTCATTAAATTAGTAGTTCCTTTCAATGGGCAACAACAAAACATTACATATTTTTTTGAATTTTCACCCAAATTGTAATAGATAGAAATCTTGGCATTGTGTATGGATGTTTCAAAGGTAATAACTATAAGGGGAAGCATTGTTGTCAATATAACCATTTATTTCTCAATACCATATTTGTTTAACAACATATCATACACTAATACAAATGATTATTTACACAAATTTGGAAAAAAAAAACACAAAATATTATTTTTTAATGATGTAAAAATATATTTTACCTTTGTTTCCTTTTTAGAAGTAAAAGTAATAAATAGCTAGATTATAACCCCCAAGCCAACTTGTTTTATTGGTTTCAGATTTCCAAACTTGGCAATTTTTGTTTGAAAAAAAATGGAAAAAATTGTGAAAATTCAAGGAAAAATGTTGTTTACATACAAAAATTTGAGATAAAAAATTTGAAAAAAAGAAGTTATTCGTAATGAATAATTTATTTATTTTTGATAATTTCAACCTTAAACACATAAATAATTCCAAGGTCAAAAGTTTTTGAATTTTTTCAAGTTTAATCTTTGAAATCATTATAAAATTCATCTATTTTTTTTTGAAAATAAATAAATAAATATTAATGGTGTAATTGAATGTTTCTTTGGTGGTGAGTTTCCATCTTATTACAAACACAAAAAGGGAGCATCAAAATCAGCAAAATATTTTAAATGGAAAAACCAAAAAAATTAAAATTTTTAATGATATAATTTTACAATGGGTTTTAGGATTTATAGCAAAATATAGAAATATTTTAACAAATTTATACCTCCATATACATGGTCTATAGCCCAAACATGGTTAAATTTTGTTGTGAATTGTCTTGAAGAACAACAAAAATTTCAAGAACTAAATATATAATTTTTTTATTGATGTAATAGATCACCATTTATAATTCATTCAATTATTTTCTCTTAAAAATAAGTATTTAAAATTCACCTCTAAATATTTCAACATAAACTTACATAACAAAAAAACACCTTAAAGAAATGATAAATCATTTGAAATATATATAATAATAAGTAAAAATTATTGATAATTTATAATAATAATAATAACAAAAATTTTCAAAATTAATTTTTATAATAATAATTGAGAAACTTAGAATTTTAAAAAAATCACTTTTTCAAATTGAATATTTTTTCATACACCACGTGAAAAAAAAAATGGGAAAAAAAATAGGATTATTTCTAAGGGTTTTTGGTGTGGCATTAGGAACCTTCATAAAACATGTCCATGATGCCTAAAAACATTTAGGGAAAAACATACATTCTAATTTACATAAATATATGAAAAATTAATATATGAAAAAATTATAATTTAAAGGTTTACTTGCATTCTAGATTTTGCATGCATGGACATTTGACCTAATCATTAACCCATTCAAATATAAATGTGAAGCCTACCTAATTTTTATATATCCATTTCAAAAAATTATGGTGGGTGCAAAATGCAACTTGTAAGTAATGGATTTAACATGTTCAAAATGAATGATTCAATTCATGTGCAAATGTTGAAAATTCTAGAGATGTGAAAAAAATCACTCTTCTTACTACTCCCAAAGATGTGATAATAAAAATTACATTTCCAAACTCTTCACTCTTTATGTACATGGAACATCAATAAATAAACATTGTGACAAAGTGAATGCTCCCAAAGATTTGCTAACAAAGGTTACACTCTTAAACTCTTGACCACTTTTTGTCACAACAACATTTGCTTCACTTTTCCTTGCCTTCTTGATTTTATTTTTCTTTCCTTAACATTCATGCATCCAACATGAATTGCACTTGGTCTTCTATTTCAAAACCTTAATGTAATCATTGACTTCCTTACAATCTTTTGAATTACCATGACCAACATTCTTGGCACATAACATCATATCAACATCTATTTTTGTGAACCCATAGACAATGTTCATTTTCTTTTTCATGAAACAATTTGGACATAAAATCCTTCTTTGTCTGTTAATCATATGGAAGTCCTCTCTGCCTCTCTCCATGCAATTAACACACACCTATAACTTGGTGGTAAGCTACACACTATTTTATTAATGATAACAATTTTTACAAACTTTTCATTGAGATTGTGATTTGCTATGCAAGATGCTCTATTTTGAAGTTGTGTGTTGCTACACTATTGCCTTTAGTGTATTGCTAGAGTGAATGTTAAAACATATGGATATTTTCCATAGATGATTGCTTATGTATCAATTTCAATCATTCCCACATGTCTCGAACTATCTTGCATTGAATCAAACATATGTAAATGTACCTTGTCTACAATTGTGCATATGAAATATTTTGTTTTATTGTTCTTTTCCTTCCAAACTACCACGTATTTGACTTCACTCTCCTTCTTTGTACCATTCACTATCTCATAAACTCCTCTATCCTCTTGAACAATCTACATTTGGTACTTCCATAATTGAAATTAGTTCCTTTGAATTTAAAAACTTAAGATGATCATGTTGTTTTTGTTCTTGCATCTTCCTTAGTTTATATCATCATTTTTTTTTTCACACTTGAGCTCGTTGCCCATAAGTTGTTGAAATTAATGACAAATATTCATTAATTTTAATACACGAGAACCAAATTCAAAATTTAAGATTAATTTATATGGATATTTAAATTAGCTTGATTATTATATATTATGTCAAACTAAATGTCAACTTATCGAACTAGCTTCTTATCCTTTTCACTTATCTATCTTGTTAGTCTCTATATACATTTAGGAATACAAGATAACTTTATTACTAGGTTCATTTACATAAATTTAAAAAATCCATTGGTTCCTTACATAGGACAAAAAGGCCTCCTTTTGGGTTGACCCCATTGAAGGTTTCATCCAAGATGTTGTGGTTTAAATTATGTGTAGGGCAATGGTGAAAACAAGTTCAAATGAGGTAGAAACCATTTCCAATCCTCATGACATGTGACATATTTTGTACATACATTTATGCATTGCCATGTGAAAATCATGTTAATCATGAGAAACAATGTTAAATGGTTAAAATGAATGTTGGGGAATTCAAATTCATTTAATCAAATTTTAGGTTTTATTTTTTAGTTAAAAATTGTGAACTTGAACAAAAATCATGTCAAAAAATATTTGCAAAGGCCTAGGTTAAGGGGTTTTTTAATAAAGAAATTTTTATACTAAAAAAAATTGGGATGATGATAACTTAGTATCCAAACTTAAAAAGTAGTCACAATTTAAAAGATGTGAAATTTTTTTTTTTTGAAAACTTGAAAATTTCAAAACTTGTTTACCACCCTTTAAATGGAATGTAATTTACATAACATAGAATTTTTTTTTTGGTAACTTATAATATAATAGACTAAACCTTAAAAAGTAGTTAACATATTTCAATATAATTTGAAATTTTGATCATTTTTTTTAAAAAACACAAAAAAATTGCAATAATTTTACACAATTTTTAAAACATGTATTTATTTTTAAAAATAATTATCACAAAACATGTGAAATATTGAGACAACTATATATATATATAATGTTGCAAAAGATTCCACTCCAAAAAAAAGTTCTATGATTTGTTTTGGGCAAAAAGACTACCTAGAATCCTTATAGTAAAAGTAAATGCATTGATTCATTTGAACTTGTTTAGACCCATCAAGACCATTTCTGGTTTTTCCCATGATACCTTAAGAGGCACAATGGTTGTCTACTTGGGTCTACCTGACCTAACAATATTGTTCAAAATCCACATGCCTATTGTGCAAATTATGAAAAACCATTCTGTTATGGAACATGCCAGGTACTGACTGGCCATTGTGCCTGTTTCACAGCCTGTTCAGACACACTGCTGCTGCCGGGGCTCACCCAAGTTCCTCACTAGTGCCTCACTCACAGGGCACAATAGCCTGTTCTCAGTGCATTCCACAATACACATACCCTATTGCCTTGGTAGTTTGAGACAACGTATATTATTTCCAAAAAGAAACTTGAAATTTAAGAAACAAATTTCAAAGAACAAAACTTTGTGAAGGAAAATGTTTGAATCTCAAGTATATATTATTTGTCGAAAGTTTCAAAATCAATAAATTATTCGACAGCTGCATGTTGTGTTGAAGTTGCCAATACAACAACAGTAATGGACACTGGGCTTGAGAGATAAGATAGTTGAGTACTTTTTTAACTCTGTGATCTTCCTATGGGTGATTGCCACTTTGGGTACATCATGAAATTGGGAAAAAGAGAAAAGCCATTGAGGAGGCGGAGCTACTAACTAACAAACTATGTCTGGGGGAGGATAGTTTCATTACACTGTACAGCTAACAATTTATGATGAAGTTTCCATCCTTATCCCAGGGTCGTACTGGATATGACTTTCCAACCTTGCTGCGCTGCTTGCATACAGAACCGTCAGCATCTTGAAACTGTGGGAAGTAGTCTAGAAATGTCTTTGAGCCCAAATTGTCCAAACCTGCAAATAAGAAGTGCTCCATGTATGCCTACAAATCACAAAGCCACTTATGATTTAGGCAACAGAGAATCTCCTATTCTCAGTTCAAAACTCAAACACATATATGGCACCACCACAAGCACAAAACAACACTCACAGAATGAACAACCTCCATGCATTCACTTTAGTTAATATACTGCAGTATGCTCCCAGATTGGTCACAAAATGCTTCTTTTGAAATCGTTCCACGGCTCAATTACAGTTCAAGAATGGTTTTCATATGGCCATTTCTGCCTCATTTCTGCCTCTGCTTACAAGGTAATGTAATGGGGACAGCTCGTCTTAAGTCTACCTGAGCTAATCATTGTTCAAAATCCACATGCCCATTGGGTAAGTCACAAAAACCGTTATGGAGCATGCTGGGTACAGGCCATTTGTGCCCAGTGAGATGGCTGTGAGGAATTTGGGTGAGCCCAGTAGCCATTGTGTTGGTTTCACTGCCCATTCAGTGGGCCCTAAACCCATTGCATATTTGGAATGAGCCATGAAACCAGCACAATAGCTACTGGGCTCACCCAAATTCCTCACAGCCATCACCCTGGGCACAAATGGCCTGTACCCAGCACAATCCATAACACATCATGATCAACAGATTTGGTAAAAGCATTTGATGGACACTTTACCTCACATAGACCTTGTCCATAGAACTGTGTGAGCAGGTGCCTCCCTGGATCCTGCAAAACAAGATTGCCACAAAAATTCACATGTGTAAAAGTACCTCACCAATTCCATTTACCAGAATGAGTTCAGGGTTTAGGGTTTCTATGCAGCCATCTATCTCAAAATACCTATGTAATAAATCCCAGTTCAGGGGCAGATCTTGTAAACAATTCTGTGGCTATGTCACACCTCTGCACATTTTCCAGTTGAAGATTATGATACCTTGGTAGAACGCCAACTCATATAACGATGTTGCGCCTCCTGATTGCACAATAGTTTTTCAGGGTGTTCAGTTGGCTTGGCAGTGTCCACAATGTCCAACCATGCCTGACATACATATGTCAGGCAGGTCAGAACAGAGCTGCATCAATTGATGTCATCAAAATACAAGACTTAAGTCTTTAGAAAACACTACTGAGGATCCTGAATATGGGATCTCTGGAATTATGTGCAAGGTTGTGCATTGTGATTACCCGCAAGTAGTCTTTGAAAGCTGAAAAAACAGTGGCCTCCACACATGATCGATCATCCCTTTTGGGTCTTGACCACAGGAGTAGGGGAGAAAAAAACTGCAGAGCTTCTGTTGTTAACTCTCCACCCCATGGAAGCAACTGGAGACAGAAAACCATCACACAACTTTTGTTCTTTAGTATTTGTTGAGGGAACCCATTAATCAATATACTTCTGGTAACTCGTTTTGTTCACCAAATCCTGGAATGCGATATATCACTACCATGATATGGTTGCCGCAATAGCTGCTCATGTGTGAATTTTCTCCAAACAGATTAGACTGATTTTCTATTAGTAAAATTTCAGGAGACTTTCTTCAGATATCAGAACTGAAGATCACACAGGAGCAAAAACCTTTGCAAGTGAGAAATGATTATATATACCGAGATGTACTTGTTGGCAAGAGGCATCACAGGGTCAATGTACTTGGACTTGTAGCTCTCACTCTCTTCTGCATTGTAAAGCAGTGGGTTGAAATCTCTGCACACAGTGCCTGTGCATCAGCTGAAGTTTGCGCACTCTGCAAAAAAGTACTGGACAAATTGTTGCACTTTTCAGATGGATACAAATTCTTTCAAGCCACAAAATACTCTGGCAGCAGCAGCAGCATGTGAATTAAGAAATTGCATGTCTGTTTTTGAAGCTCAAAATGGTGGTACTTACTTTAGAGAGTGCAGATGTTGGTTACTTAGTCTTCTGTAGATTACCCAACCCTAAAAACATAGCTTAAGAGCGGTTACTCCTGAACCCTAAACCCTAAACCCTAAATTGCGATTGTAGACATTGAAGCTTGCTATAGAGTCTAGAGTCTGACCCTTTCAGCATCTAAGTTCAGGATTGGTTGACAGGATGTGTACATTGGGCTTGCAGCAAATTATAAATGTGTACAGTCTACAAATGGAGCCGGAGACATATAACTCACATGACAATTATGTGCATGTGATTGAAGGTGACAAGATCTGCACAGAATATGGGTAAATCGAAAGCTGTTCTTGGAAAGATCACCAGATTCAACACCTGAGTTGAACACATTCAGTTGACAAGAATGATCATCAGATCTTGCAGGCTCACCCTCTGGTGGGTACTACTGTACAGATTCAAAATTCCAGAGACTACACAAGAGAAGAAATTCAAAAGATCACTCAAGAAGAGGCTCTGGATCACATGATTGCGCAGAGCTTGGAACCACATTTGCAGGTTGGACAAGAACTTTGCAAAACTCTGATCTAGACGCCTCTGAAGAAGCCTGTCCCTCAGAGTTTTGCAAAAGCATTTCTGGACAAGAAGGTGGCCAAGGGAAGACTATCAGGAGCTTCAAGAGCACTGTAATTACCTGAACAAAATCTCCAGCATTGATCACTGCTGCGCGAAAGTGGCGAATCTTGTCAGACTCATATGCTGTACTTGTTGTTGTGACTGGCTTCTTCCCCCTCTCGCCAACAAGCTCCCTGAACTCATCCTTCACAAAGCCACAAGCGAGCAAGGGTCACAATGGTGCGTCTTGAGCAACCCAACTGCAGGACTCCCCAAACAAACATATCGACAAGATAACAATCGCGTGAGCGTCGACCGAGTTCAATATCCAAAGCGCTCCAGTGCAGATCCTGCTACTAGTCATGTTGTCCATCTGCTATGGTATACCTTGACGGGGTAAGGTGTCAAAGGCATGCGCCGGCTCATCTCCTCTACTGTGTGTTCCACGAACGCCGTGTACATACAGGAGTCGTGATCCAAGTTCACCATATCACGCCGCTGGTGCGCCTTAAAGCTAGTACCTTGCAGGCTCTCAACAACAGCTGGTGATCGCCGCACCTGCAGCTGCTGCTTGGACGATGCAGCAAGGTCTTGATCTAAGCAAGGATCGATCATCACTGCATGAGTAGTGATGCAGCTAGTGCAACTAGTCTTGCTGAGACTAGTGCTTCGAGATATTGGGTCACTGCAACGAGTCACAACACAACCACCGTAGTGGAAGGTCCCGCGAATCCGTTTGAGCCCTCCTCCTGCACCCATCATCGAGTCCTCCCGGCAGCTCACCTGGATCAAGGACCTCCTCCTGCATGATGATACAGCTGGAAACTGGTACGTCTCGGCCCTGGCATTAATCCTCATGAGGATATTGTGAGCTGCTGCATCAACATGACCTGGTAAACAATTTCCAAAAGAGCTACAACTCGTCAAATACTGCACACTACTAGAGACGCTGCAGAAGCCAAGAGCTCCTCCTGTACTTCCATAGACTACCGTAAGCATGGCAAGATCCTGGCCGATGTACTATATACTTTGTATTGATGATCAGGGACGACGAAGAAGAAGATAGATAACTACTACGACAGCCGAAGAAGAGGAGCTGCTACTGCTGGCTATAAAACGCACTAGAGAATCGACTGCAGTCACTCAAAGCGGTTACCAAAACCTTCTACTGGATCCTAAAAGCCTGAGAGTAGGAATATGACTAGAACTGATCTGGTCATGTTATGGGTAATGGAGGAATCATGCAAGAAACCTCCACATATATTTTCACGTTGTTGCAAGTCCCCAGGTGATTAAGCGGACTACGAACTGGAGGTCGCACACAAGACATAATAATAGTAATAATAATAGTGCAATGCGATACCCACTAGGTCTGAGAGCTAGCTGGATCAAAAAATATATTGGGAGTACAATTTCACAGGGGACGACGTTGATGATGAATATAATGAAAACCCATAATCATCTTCCTCTCCAGCAGCTACATATAAGTTATTCATTCACACAGACGGATAGATGGATGTACAAACCGCCGCCACCCCCCGCGAGGAATCAGCTGGAGTCTGATGCAGGATCCAGGAGCAAGATTGTTTGGAATTAGAAAAACACATGGTGCACGCGGCTAGCTGTCCCGCGCTACAAAACTGTATGAAAACACGCGAGCGATCGATCGATCGGACGAAACACTTAATAATAATAATAATAATAATAACATCGTGACTAATGCTAAACTCCGGGGCTACCAACCTAATGCAGGATTTCAGGAGTCACAAATGGAAAACGGTTTTGAAGCGATGGAGCAGAGTGATGGATGATGAGTAGCATATATGAGAGAGAGACAAGATTATCGATACTAAATTTGTGTTGGTTCCAACTGCGCGTTGCCGAGTGTGTGGAGTTGAGCGTGGGTGCACATGGGTGTACACGTGACGCCATCTTCCTCGTTTCTCGTTCCGCGTCGAGATGCGGGCCCGATTTGGGTGTCAACACCGGAGTGCTTTAACAACACTTATTATTATTATTATTATTATTATTTCTTTCTTGCTTCTTAAAATGAGAATTTTTCGCAAATGAAATTTAAACTTTTTCTTTCTGGAAAACCCAGTATTATCGTCCCTCTGCAGATGTCTCCAACATTAATGCTTTGGATTTTTGTCTGCTCTCCATAAGATAAGATGAGTTCTCTCTTTCTTTCTTTCCATTAGGTTGTTGGGATCACAATTACACATTCTAAGTACTAGTAGTAGTATTCTGTGATCATTCCAGCCTATCTGGATCCTACTAAGCTGGTGGTGGTTAGATTCTGAGGAAATTA
>Ga0209208_10008588_pt1 | contig 13591 bp, 12 predicted proteins | sample S1TSphfallax_3_FD_187694 | JGI IMG/M metagenome (GOLD analysis project Ga0209208, IMG submission 187694) | Host-associated microbial communities from peat moss isolated from Minnesota, USA - S1T2_Fd - Sphagnum fallax MG (SPAdes) (version 2) | ecosystem: Host-associated > Plants > Peat moss >...
AGAACACCAAGCTCAACTGCAGTCTCGTCCCTTTGTTGGCCTTGCCTACCAAGGCAAGGATATTGTGTTTAGATTCATTATAGAGTATAGCAGCTTAAGGGATTTTGGCCCATAGGTAATAGGTCTATTTTGATAGGAGGATTTTTGAAAGATGATATTGTGGCTTGTGTTGAAACTTGAGATTAGTTATAGAGTTATATTATCTTGAAGAATTTTGGTTTCTTTTAGAGGATTTTTTGAAGATTATGTGTTTTGCATGGTGAAATATTTGTGTTTTCATAATTCTTTGTTTGCCTTAAGATTCTTTTTAATGTAAATGGCAAGGCCACAGTGTGACACACCCCTTGTTGTAGTTACATACATATGACTAAGTGTAGGGCAGAATGGCCCTTCAGATTCAATGGCTGTTTCTCCTCCCCCCGCCCCCTCTCTTTGCTGTCACTGAAGTGGCAATCATCTTTGGCTACCATGCTAGAGACCAATAGAGAAATCTAGCAATATTTCCCAAAAGACTCAAAATTTGGCGAAAAAATATAAAAACACACACACACACACACAATTTTAGCCACTTTGAAAAAGTTTTGACAATCAAGTAGGAAAATAAGTTACTACTAGATAAGTAGATTGTTTATATGTAATAGTTAATGGTTGGTTTTATTACCTACCTGTGAAAACAGATAAATAGTAAAAAAAAGCAACTGAGCTAACCACCACGGTTAGTTAGCTGAACTGGAATACAATGGAAAATTGTTTCATGATCACTTACCATCCATCCTTCATGGTGCACTAGTGAGAGTGTGATACCCCCTGCTGTTGCACTCATGGTAACTTCACTTTCTGGAGTGAGGCCTCTTAGAGCATCCCTAGTGGTGCTGAGTATTGGTGGGGTTACGTACTCTTTTGCAACCCAACCAATAAAACTGAAACTGGGGAAAGCAAATAGGTGGGGGACTACTAATTGCAAGCCACCTGGACGAATCATTATGATGGACCAATCAGAAAGTAACACTGAACAACATTTAGATTCTATTTATTACACTCTTTTTCTGCAGGCAAGTTATCAATCTCGAACCTAGGGATCATAGATTACTAATCCAAGATCAAGCTTGTGTTGCATACCCATCCCTTTGTGCTCTCCCAAGAATTTTTGTTCTGTGTTTAAGCTTGATGTATGAGCTTCAAGTTGATGTGCATAATTTTCAATAATAGACATTTAATCAGAACAAAAAAATTCTATAAGATTAAGGAAAAGGAAAGGCAAGGGAAGGGGAAGATATGGTTGAACGAACTGAATGAACTCCACCTAGTCAAATGTAATTGAAAACATTTTTAACGTGGGAGCTTTTGGGAGATGATTATGTGTCTGAAGAACATGGAAATGAGGTTGTTGCAAATTCAAATGGAGTACAAGGGAGTTGAATGAATGTCATAAATTTAGATAATTCACAATTACACCTTGGTAGTTCATGTTTCAATTTTGTAAATTAGCTCAACACTCCAATAACTCTTATATAAATCATTTGACAACACTAATAGCAATCAGATTTATCAAATTCCCAGGCACCAATTTAGGAGATTTATTGTGAATACTTTCTGGTGGCATGAAGAAGAATGAGAGAGTTTTTTTAACAAATCTGCAAGTTGGATTCAGAATTCAACTTCCAGAAAAAATGGTCAAAATCAGAGTGTTTAATCATATCTGTACAAAGAACTAAATCTGATTTGCAACTACTTGCTACAAAGAAAAAAAAAGAAGCAATTATAGTAATAACAAAACTATTGCCATAACAGTGTGATTGGTGGTAATGCTGATTCCTAACAAAGATCTTAAAACACAAAAGCTTCGCATTTCTGCCAAGTTTAGATAAACCCAAAAAAAATTATGCAGTTTTTTCCATAACAAGACGGTCACAGAGATTTACAAGCATTTTTTTTCAATCTTGCATATCTGCGATAGATAGATCTGCAAAACCCCAAAACATCAAAGATGTATACAAAAATCTGATGAAGAAAGATTTTATCTTCGAGTTTCAACCCCTAAACCCTACTAAACCCAGATCTGCAAACCCAAGAATTTTATGTGCGAGCTTCAAGCTATCTCTCAGATCACAGATTTGCAAATAGATGTGCAATCCATTTTCTGGAAATACTTTTCCCTCTTTACAATCTGCTCCACGATCTTCTTAAAGTTCATTTTGCTTCCTTGCTCTTGGCAGCTGCTGTATCAGCTGTCTGTTGCACGGCGTCAGCAGCAGATGTTTTGGCTTGAGTAGCTTGCTCTTGAGTAGTTGTTGCAGCAGTGTTGGCCTTGCCGACAAGCGAATCCTTCACACCCCACAATGTATCTCCCACTGACTGGAACAAACTCTTCCCTTGTTGAGCACCGTTCTGGGTTGCACTAATGGTTGCATCTTTGGCACCAGCTGCCTTGTCTGCTGCCAGACCTCCTGTTTTCTGTGCATTCTCAGACAGATCACTTGCCTTCGATGCAGCTACATCTTTGGCTTGGTTTGCAGATTGCACTGTGCTCTCCTTTGCAGCTGTTGCTTGATCAGCAGCTGCATTAGCAGTGTTGGCAGCAGCGCCGTGCGCTTCACCACTCTTCTTAGCAACTGTGTCGTATGCCGATTGTGCTGTCTGAGTGGTGTAATCTGCGACATCGCTAGCTTTCTGTGCAGCGCTTTGGTATGTATCGGAAGCAGTTTTCACTGCCGTGTCCTTGGCAGATGCAGCCTGATTCACTGCAGTGTTGTATGCGTCAGAGACAGTATCTGCTGCTGTGTTGTATGCAGATTGTGCAGTTTCCACAGTTGTATCCTTGGCTGCTGTCGCCTGCTGTGCCGTAGCGTCAGTTGTCTTTTGTGCCTTCTGTGCTGCAGCGTTTCCAGTGCTCACGGTTGCGTCTTTCGCTTGATATGTGTTCGTTACCACTGCGTCTTTCACTGCATTCGCAGTCTGCGCAAGCTGATCGGTCACGGATTGAACATATCCCTTCGTCTGCTGTGTGCCTTGGCTTGTCTTCTCCTGTGCCGTCAGGGACAAGTTCTTAATCCCTTCCTGAGCTTCACCGACCTTCTCAGAGCCTTGATCTCCCGCTTGCTGTGCGGTCGAGGACGTAGTCTCCTTCGCAGCGTTGGCATTACCGACGACTGATGACTTGAAAGAAGCAGCTGTCTTTGACACCGAATCTACCAATTGCTGGACATAACCTTTCCCTTGCTGTGCGCTATTGCCGGCAGTGTCCGCGGCGCTCTGGTATCCCTGCTTCGATGCGTCTTGTACATCGCTTGCAACCTGCACAAGAAAACAACTCTTGTTTGTAATCGATCGCAACAACTGCAAAAAGAACCAAACCCAAACAATCAAAGAAAACAATCTCGGAGACAGGATCGGAGAAGATCCTGAAATCCTCAAAACACCGAGACACATATTTCGTCGCAAATGAAGCGACGAATCAAGAGAAACACAACCTAGGCACTTACTTGACCAGAACTGTCCTTGGCAGCAGCGGCCTTGTCACTGGCAGTCTGAGCAGCCTGATTTCCGTAATCCTGTGCCGCCGCAACTCCTTCCGAGGCTTTCGACTTGGCAGCATTGTAAGCATCACCCGCAGTCTGCGCAGCATTCGACACCAGGTTGGAAGTGGTCTCCTTCGCGTTCTCTGCGCCTTTCTGCGCCTGCTCCACACTGCGCCGCGAAACACAAGAATCCATTCCACCAAAATCAAATCGAATCTCACAACCAAAACATCACAATTGCACCTCCAAACACAACAACACTTGCAAATCGGGTTACATTCATTCATTCCCTCCATCTCCCGCTGCATGCAAGTCCTTCCAGAAACCAAAACTCTTACCCCTGGGAAGCAGATTGATTGACAGATGAATTCTGACTGGCCATCTTCCTTCGCTCGCACCCAAAAAAAAGAACCGAAACCTGGCTAGGTATCGACAAACTCACTTGTACCGAATCGGAACTCCCTTCAAACAAATAGAGCAAGCAAGAAACCGAAGCAGTGAAAGAATAGCAACGAGAATGAGTAGGTCCAGAAAATAAGAAACAAATTAAAAGAACGAGAACCGATCACAGTGAAAATCAATCAATCTTTAGCGGAAATCTTTTTGCAAAACTCTATTCACGGGAAGTCGTTGTTGTGGATACGGAAATGTTGATCGATAGTGAGGGATATAAAGCAAAACAAAGGAAGGGAGGGAGGAAGTAAGAGAACCATACAGTAGCGCATGCGAGGGGAGGAGAAGTGTGTCAAGCAATGAGCGCGACACGCGTAAGGACTAAGGACTCAAAGGTGGTCGGGGAGGGACGGCACGGCGGGAAGAGGAGTCCAGGAGCTTCCGGAACTTCGTCTCGCACGTCGAACATCTGACGCGTGTAGTCATTCAGATGATCTCTACTCACCTCTTGCCACGACGGGATCAGTCTCTGCATCAATCCAACGTTATGCTGACACGTTCGCTCGACTCGCAACTCCGGCACTTGATCGCCGCTCTCTCTCCTCCTTCTCCTGGCGGCCTGCCAACGAAGAGGCAACGCCTAATAACTACTTAGGGCATAAGTGTCTAAGGTCCAGGGTCTGATGAAATAGAGCAATCCTATTCGTTGAGAGCCATAAATAGGGACCCATGGCCTTTAAGATGAGTGTCTAAGGTCCAGGGTCCAATGAAATAGAGCAATCCTATTGGTTGAGAGCCATAAATAGGGACCCCCGGACTTTAAGATGAGTGTCTAAGGTCCAGGGTCCAATGAAGTACAGCAATCCTATTGTTTGAAAGCCATAAATCGGACCCCCAGACTTTTAGGTAAGGGTCCAATTACCCTATTGGTTGAGAGCCATAAATTGGACCCTTGGCCTTTAGATGAAGTCTAAGGTCCATGGTTCAATGAAATAGAGCAATCCTATTGTTTGAGAGCCATAAATTGGATCCCCCAACTTCAAGATGAAGGTCCAACAATCCTATTGGTTGAGAGCCATAAATTGGGCCCATGGCCTTTAGATGAGCGTCTAAGGTCCATGGTCCAATGAAATCGAGCAATCCTATTGGTTGAGAGTCATAAATACGGCCTGATGGCCATTGGATGAGGGCCCAAGACCAAAAAGTGGCAAATTGAGGCTAAACCTACATGACACATACGAGAATGAGTACATTCCATTCCATTTCCATGTGTTCAATAATTTATTGTATTTTTCATTTTTATTTTTTTCATTTTTTTAATTGTTAAAAATGCATAAATATGATAACAATATAAGTCAAACATGTTTGACCATCATCAAAATGATTATAATCAAATATTCATAACAATTAAATAGTCATGTAACATAATGATTATTGTCATTAGTTGGAAAAATGACAACAAATGATTAATTAGGCATTTTACATGTTGCAAATGACTACATGACTAGGTTTAGGCATTAGTATCAAAATGTCCAAGTCACAAATGTCATGTTTTAACATAACGTGGCACAAGTTGTTGTTGATCATTGGAAGCATTTCATCAACTTGTTTAAAGTAATGTCAAGGTTAATTAACAATTCAAGAATTTTGAAGTTCTTGAACTTATATAATAAAAAAATAGACCAATGATCTTTTTCATATTTAAAAGAAGTAGGAAAAGATATCCCACTATTTCTTCAAATATAAAGGATACCCTTGTATTAGATGGCTAATGACTCCTTTTAAAAAACCACATTATATGGGAGTTGGTCTACGATAAAAATATATTAAAAATGAACATTTTCTGTGGAGAACATTTTTATTCTTTTCAAGCAAAAATTTCAAGAGTTGAATAGGAAAATACCATTGAAGGTTACAATAATACCAAATGTATTCATTGCATGTTATGTCTTCCATAATATAGTATGTTATCAATAGTCTAAATATGATATACAATGATTATAATGAATTATTACCAAGATGACATTGGTCAACAATTCAAGTGGCAATGAATAAGAATGTAACACAAATTGCCACAAGACAACATGCAACAAGTTGATCTACAAGAGTGTGAAAGATTGGGTGTGGAAGCTTGGAATGAATTGATGAATTATCTTAGTTGTTAGCACAACCTTGTATGGATGATGAATATATATATATATATATATATATATATATATATATATTATCATCATAATTTTCATGGGCCATGATTTGGTAATAATAGTTGTGCAAAATTTGATTTTCTTAGGTTCGTATGGAATAGACATAGATGTCATTCATTTACTTGTATTGTTTGAACATTAATGTTATGCACATTGTTTAAACACGAATGTCATTGCTTGTTCATATTATTTAAATATGAATATTGTATGTTTATTCCTCTTGTTTACAAACAAAAGTCGTGCACACAACTTCTATGTTTAAATAATGCATGACATTTGTGTTCAAACAATAAAAACTTATGAAATAACAAATTTCACATGAATTTGAAATGAACCCATGAAATCGATACATGTTATATTTGTCATAATTTTTTTCATTATGTTCTTGTCTTCAATATTGAACTTTGCTACAATTATTAAGTAATTTTATTTGATTGTAAAAGAATGAATTTTTAACAACCCCACACTCATAACCATTTATAACATCATTTTAAGTAAACATATATAACATTTGTAGTCCCTTGAAGCAAAGTGCTAAAAGTGATTAAAGTTGTAGGAAATAACATTAACATTTGCCAATTTCCTTTTATTTTATGAAAGAATCATAAATGAGATCCATACGTTGAAGGTTTAGTAATCTATAACTATTGCACCTTGAAATTTTGTAACAATGTAGATGTGATCATTGTCATCCACAGTATTTTTTACATGCACACATGCAAATACAAGTTTTAACCCCATGATGGTTTGAAAAAAATCATAGACATTATAATTAAAGTGGCAAGGGACATTATATTGCATTTTATCTTGTGGCATGAAAATTGAATAATCCTTACCATGTTTTGTGTCACAATCATAATCATGGATTTTTTCAAAGTCACCACAAAAGTCCCCCCATTTTACATGGTGCAATCACACTAATACATACCATTAGCAGTCATAACAATCTTTTGTTTATATGTAGGTTTTGTTGAACTAACCAACATCATGGGCCATTCTTCCCATTACTATTAGTCTTTGGACAAAAGCTTAATATGTTTACCCCCACCCACTGTTGGGAGTTGATGAAATCAATCTAGATGCTATGGTAATTAACTAGTCATTACCACATTCGTTGTTGGTGAAGGTCTTTGAACATATGTGTGCTTGGTGCAATTGTTTTAATTGTTCCAACTTTTATCTTTTTTTCTTTGTTTTTTAGGCTGAGTTTCCTCTTTTTTTTATTTGTTGATTTATTGTCATATCTGGAATATCTATGTTTTATTATTTGTTTTTCCATTATATTGAAATTGACTTGCAATTGTGAAAACATTATTAGCACTTAGGAAAATATAATATGTATTATCATTTTAGATTTTTGGTGATTATGGGGGGCTTAATCTCTTGTCTCTTGTTTCAACAATCATTCAATTAAGCTCCTAATTAATTAATGTTATAAAAGCAACAATTGAAAACTTGAAGTTAGAATTTTGCTAAAAACCTTAACATGCATTTATCTAAACAAAGGCCATTACTATATCAATTGAAAGGACCATTGATGCAAAGAAAAAAAAAACAAGGGTAATGAATAGCCACTATTTTTTGGTGGACCTCCAAAGGACATATGCCTTTAAAAAACATTATGTTTAGTCCTTTTATGAATGTTCACAGCAATTCTTCAAACACAAGTAGAGTTAGACCTTGAACAAAAGAAATAAATATTTAGATACACATAATGTTGCAAACTAATCCTTTGTTTTTCTTTCAAAGGAACTTGTACTTAACAACATTATGCGTCCTATGTTAATGAAGGCAAAACTCTTTCAAACACAAGGAGATCGACAAAACACAAAACATTTAAATCATCACTAGTAAGGCCATTTGGTCCTTTGTATTGTTTCCAAAGTTTCGATTCCCTTGATAATGAGTATGTAGTCCTATATTGAATGAAGGTAGTGTTTTTTCAACCATCAACACATTGCCTAGCATTGCAAAGCATTGAGTACTTTGATAATCACCAACATTGTTTTATTTTTTAATGTACTATCAGCCAAGCAATACACCAAGCACTTTAGTAATGGAAATATGTCTAATATTGCATTACCAAAGATTGTCACAATTTAAATCATTAAGTACTCCAATATGTGCCAACTATTTGGACTCATCACATGTGGAATGTAGCTTGAATCAAATGAAATTCAAAAGAATTCAATGTTATTATTTTTAATTTGCAATTTTGGAAATCGCTAGATAAAAATGAAAATATTATTTAGTCCAACACCTAACAGTCGTGGGTAGAAAGTTGCCATTACAAGTGTTTGCTTCATCTTAGCTCACAACTCATCAACACATATTCACAACCAACATTTTGACATCTTCATCCTCCTCCTAAAAGCCCCAACTACACCACCAATAAAAATGGAATATTGTGCACAGATAGAGAATTTGTTGTTAACCCTAAGAAACTCTCTTAAACAAAATGGGTGGAATGTGTGTTTGTAGGAAGCTATTATTATTATTTATGTCATGGCAATGATACTCTCTGTTGCAAAATCCACAAGGTTTAACCAAGATGTAGGTTTCAAATTTGTTATTCAACATGGGATGAACAATGGGTTTGGCCCATAAAGATGTAGCACTTTTGTTTTTCATGTCCTCCAATTGCTTAAACAACTATTTCTTTTCAATTTCAAGCACAAGTACCTCATGTTTAACATCTGTTATAGCATCCTCCATCTTCAAACAGCCCACCTTTATATTGACAAATGTCACCTCACCTTAGACAACATTTTATTGTTTATGTTTGACAAAACATTTCCACATTTGAAGCTATCTTTGCAATGCAACATGATTTTCTTGAAAAGAAGCAAGTTTTGCATTGGTGTTTATAAGTTGATTTTCCAAACCCATTTGATTTTTTGTAGTTGCAAAAATAAGAATCTAGAGTTGCAAAAATAAGAATTTATAATTGTAAGGTTTCCACCTACATGCAACACAAAACAAACACCACCATTAGAAGTGGCCAAAACCAATGTTAAGTTACTTGTAGCAAATGCATGCGCCCTAAGCAAAAAATGATACCAATCAACATTAGTCAAGATGAATTGTCCGAACTCCAAAACTCTAGATTCCAAAAATAAAAAAACAAGAATTAAAACAAGCACACCCGACACAAAATTGACAAATCTTCTTTTCCACAAGATTTATTTCACAATCCAAAACTTGAAGCTTGCATTTGCCATGCATTACATAATCTTATTTTTTAGTGCTATTGATTATAGGTATTCCACATTGAATCTCATTCCAATCAGTTTTCTTGAAAGCTTTGTTTTTTCAACCTCCAAATGTGACATTTTCAACATGGCACTATTAAGCAACTCACCCAAAAGCTTGTGGACTTCATCCACTTGGGTGATTTTTAAACTCGAATTAATAAAAGGACAAAGCACTTACATGGTTTCAAAACCCCTTTTTAATTTCACAGCGATGAATTGCAATTTCCATACATTGCGTTTCATTCCACCACACATCTCTCCTCCACAAGATTCAATCATATCCTTGGAACCACCGCTTTAAAATCTTCACCTCTTCTTATCAAGCCTTTTCTCTTACTATAGAAACAGTTGTTTTTACCCAATTCATAACTTCACCTTTCTACTTTGCAATGTAGCCCTTAACAAACCACAAACAAAACTCATTATTAGTGACAACAATTGTTCCATACACATGATATAGAGTTTCACAAGCTCTCTCTTGGTGTTAGGATGAAGACGCATAATGGTGGTTTTCAAATTTTCACAACCAAGTCCAAAAATGTCAACAATGTTAGCCTTTGTGAGAAAACAACTAGGGATTTTTGTTCATTGTTCAACCTTTTGACATTTTGAAATACTCCTATGTTTGATCTTTATAATCTACATGCTCTCGTGGTGGAAATTCAAGCCACATTTCTTTCCTAGGTTTTTTTTCTTCCTTCACCATCATGCTACAATGAGATGACCTTAGCTCAAGAAACTAAAACTTGCACAAGTTCAATCCTTTTACAAATACTCTTGACCTAATCTCAAACAAATTGAATTTGTCATTCTCACAAATGGTCAAGCTCCAACAACTCATAAACCCTAGGTACTCAAGTGAGGATGTTCTAGAAACATGTTCAAAGAAGCATGATTTTCTTTGACGAAGATGATGGCCTTCCCATCACTTAACTCTATTTGACGACGATGATGACCTTCCCATTGCACTCAATTTTGAAAATTCTCGCCAAATGTGAACATGAAACTTATTACCCTTAAACTTGTGCAGTAATCATCCAAGCTCAGGTTATCTGCCACATCAAACGTTGTCTACCCACCTCTAACCCAAAAGCAAAGGACAAAGTAGTTGGGTTTGACTCATTATAACATGGATTTACATGTGTTCAAAAGGTGATCATCATTTATAAATAATACAAGTAGTTCATCAAAAGTCTCATATCCTAGCCCCACTCTTATGTCTGATGAGACAAAAGGGCCTCCAACAATACCACATCAACACCAATTCTACAAGGAAAAACTAATGCAAAGGTTAAAATGTTATAATCATGGTTGAAAAGCCTTGCACTATTGCCAACAAGTTGGAGGTGGGTGTCAATAGTTAGGAGGCATTATTCAAAGTAAAGGTGGACGTTAACATAAGAAATCATAGTCACCACAAAAGTCCCCCTATTTTACATGGTGCAATCAACTAATACATACCATTAAAAGTCATAACGACTGTTTAATTTTGTGTATTTCAAATTGTTTAAAAAAAAAAAAACCACCTAATGAGGTTTTATAATACAATTGGTATACATATCCAGAAAATTTAAAATCAATCCAATGAAAAAAAAACTCAAAAATCAAATTTTTTTTACATGATATAAGTTTTCCAAATTTTAAAGACAAACCTTAACATAATAATACTAACACAAAATTTAAAATAATAATAATAATATATTGAATATATATAAACAACAATTAAAATCATAGGTCTAAAGGAGGTGGGTGGGCTCCTATCCAAGTGGTTGGACCTTACAATGATGATTTGAATATCTAGTCTCCATAATTACATTTGAATTTATTTTTTGGTTCAACATACTGACAACAAATTCCATGTTCTCCTTAAGGTGGATTTGGCCAAGGGTTGGTTCATGTTCATCACCCTTCACTTGCACAAATGCAAAGACCTCTTCAAGTTCCCAATTTAGTTGGCAACCTATATCAAAGGATGTTGCATTCATTTAAGGAATCAACAAATTAAAAATTTCCCTTGTATTACAAATTGTTGGTGTCATTACTAGATGATGACAATATGATTGTTTCTTGATCTACATAAAATGTGATAAAATCCTATTATGTTTCAAATTTTAATCAAGATTACCACAAAATCTTCAGTCAATTGAATAATGTAATTTGCAATGAATGATCAATACTTGAATGTGGATTTTACTTTACATTTGAACTGAAGCGTGTTTTGGCAATTCTTGATTGAATTCTTCCTCCTAAGAATCCATTTCATATAGAAGTTATTTGTGTGCAAATCAAACAAATTCATTGCAAAATTGGTGATATAAAACAGTATACATTACATACTTGCATTGAAGTGTGTGTTCTAGTGTTTGTAGTGCTACAAGGCAAGAACAAGCTTACCACTCACTTATGAGTTATGGTTCAAATTAGGTTACCAATTTCCACTGGATTTCACAAGGTTGAAAGATTAACACACAAAGTTTCAACCACCCCCTTAATGCTGAGGTTTTTTTTTTTTTTTTGGCAAATTTGTTTTTGAATTTCATCTCCTGTATGACCAAACTCAGGGTTTGGGTGCTCTGTTTTCCTTACTTTATGGATAACTATGATTTTTATTTGTATTTTTCATATTTGCACATATTCCAGTTATTGGTGAAAATCTCTACAAAATTTAAATTTCATTGTGGATTTGTTAAGATTGGTTCTCATGACATAGTCCCCTACGGCTATTGATTGGCTAAATTACGTAAATTGGTGCACTTGCTTTGCTTTTAGTGGTCTCCCACTTTTTAATGTCCCACTTTTGAAGTTCATGGGTGGGGCATAGGATATGTGAATAAGTAAATAAAGAATATGGGAAATATTAGTGAAGGCCTAGATACCTAGTTTGGGTAGGGATGCTTTAACTTAGAAAGCCCGAACTAGTGAGGGTCAATTCCAATCCTGAATGCTGAACCAATTATTGGGTACCTAAATACCACCAGTTCTAAATTTTGAAAAAAAATTCCAAAACCAAAATTGAACTGATAATTGACCAAAAACTAAAATTGGGATCAACCTCAAAACTTGTTTTTAATCAAGTTTCAATTCTGATTTTTTTTATTTAATTATTTAATTACTTTTTGTTGTTGGGATTAGTTGTTAGTTTGGAAATATATATAGAGGGTTTTTGAATAATAAAAATGACATTTTTTTGAATAATAATTTGGGGCTGGGTGGGGGTAGGGTTGGCATTAGGCATGTAACTCTTGCTTTGGGAACATGTCTTGAGTGTGCAATTTTTTTCAAAAAAATTGGGTTTAGGCATTTAGGGTTTTGGCATCTACGGTTTTGGCATCTTACCAATTTATCCCACCACCCTACTGCAATCTCCATTGCCTTGAGCTACCATCCCACCATCCTTGTGTGGTATTTCCTCATCACCATCACCTTGTCCGTTGTCTACATACCCTCTTCTACTCTTAGAATTACCATTGTTTGTTGGTGGGGTGGCATGAAGTGGTAAGCTTCTTGCTCAAGATTGAATCAGAAGACTGGTTGGAAGATATGAAATACTTCAATAATATATGCAAGCTACTCAAGTGCACCTCCGTTGCACATCATGTTTTGGATGAAGATTAATAAAAATTTGCTCTCAACAAGCTCAGTAAAATGGCTATGGCTCAACATTTTGACTCAATGTTGGGTCAACACAAGTCATTATTGGCTAGATGCCTATATTGATTGGTCAAGGTGGTTTGCTATTAATAGTTTTCTGACTTTTACAATCCTAGCATCATGTACATGGGTGGAGCTTTGTGAAACATGAAAATGGGCAATCTTGGATGTGAGAAATATTATTGCAGGGCCAAGTGCCAAGTATGGGTGTAGCTGATCCAACAACACAAACTCATGAAACTTTGCAATCACAACATTTAAAGCGCATGCATGGTATCTTCCAGGGATCACTGCCAAAAATTTGTCATTTTGTCATTGGTCCCCATGCATGCATGAAGTTCAGTGTTTCTATCAGACCTTTCTCACTTTGCTTTAATACTGATTGGCTTCAATCTATACGACAGACAACTTTGCCACTTTCGGCTGTTTTGTGAAGGACAATGCCAACCTTTTGCTTGATGGGTCACAAGCACACATATATTCTATTGGTTTGACAATCTAGCTGCAAAAACCACCTTCCATTTGACAAGTTCATTTCTTCATGATATGTTACAAAGAATATGACAATTCT
>Ga0209208_10008589_pt1 | contig 13590 bp, 9 predicted proteins | sample S1TSphfallax_3_FD_187694 | JGI IMG/M metagenome (GOLD analysis project Ga0209208, IMG submission 187694) | Host-associated microbial communities from peat moss isolated from Minnesota, USA - S1T2_Fd - Sphagnum fallax MG (SPAdes) (version 2) | ecosystem: Host-associated > Plants > Peat moss >...
ACCGGGAAGTTTTGTAAAAATTTGTGATGAGGTTTGCGATACACATTAAGACGCAAAATGTGAGGCGCTAAAAAACACAAGTTGCGATGTGTTGTTGATCTCAAAGTCTGTAGCGATACTCTGTATACGATAAAAATTGCGATGTGTTGAGTATGAATACACTTTGCGAAGAATGGAATATCGCTACGAGGGACATGCGTTGAGCGGATCACAAAGTTTTGTTTGTCGTGAATCTCGCAAAAGTGCTGCGATGATTAAAGGTTCATTATATATTTGCGATGACTGTTGCGCCACAAGTTGCGATGCAGAAGGCATCGCAAATGTGGCAGGTTTTTTTTCCTTCGCAAACCCTTCACGTTTTTTTTTTTTACTTTTGGTTTGGCCCTTCGCAAAAAGGCACAATATGTAGTAGTGTGAATGAGGGCAATAACATTTTGGTTATTAGCATAAATTAAAGTACAACTTGCTTGAAGGAAACTCAATTTAGATAGTAATTTTTCAACCAAATAACTTTTATTGTTGTTTTAAATAAAGCCATATATTTAGACTTAGTGTTGGAAAGAGTTGCTATTGTTTTTTTTCAACTTCCCATGATATAATAGCACTAGTTAATAAAAATAAAATTTTAAAATGGAATGGCATGTGTCTTTATTGCCCTACCCAATTAACATTTGAGTATTCATACAAGGTGTCCATCATGTTTCCTTTGAGATTTGATGCCAATAGATAATGTACCTTTGATGTATTTGAGTATGCATTTGGTAACTTGCCAATGATTTATCCATAATTAGAAAGGAATTGGGCAAAACTACACATGGTGTATGAACAACCAAGACAAGTTTGAAGAATTGCATACATTAAGCTCCCCACTACTTTAACATAGGTTTTTGTTGCATCAAAGATTGAATCATTAAATCTTCTAAATAATCATCTTGGGATAATTTCACGATTGTTTCCATGGGTGGATAAATCAGATTGCAATTCAACATGTTGAACTTATGCAATATTCTTATTAATTATTTTCTTGTGATAATGTGAACCAACTTCCTTGTTGTCTATCTCAAATGATGTGCTTGCCAAGACAATAATTAATGTTTCCTACATGAGATATTTCAAACTCCATTTCCAACAATTTTTTTAAAGCAAATATGTGGTGTAAATGGTTGTTAACAACAATGCAATCATCAACATAGACAAATAGAATAATAAATTGGCCATTGTCATAAGACTTGGTGTAAATGTTCAAATCAACTTCTATTTTTATTAAATGACGATGTGTTAAATAGGTATCAAATTTTTGATACCATGCATGTGATGATTGGTGTAATCCATAAATGGATTTGTTCAACTTGCATACTACATTTCAATCATGGGGAATGTTAAACTCTTTAGAAGGTTACATAAATATGTCCTCTTCCAAAACCCCATATAAAAATGTAGTTTTGACATCAAATTGATGAACTTCTAAGTCAAATTGAGTTGCCAATGCCAATAGAATCCTTATTGATGTACAATAAGGGAAAATGTTTTTCCAAAATCAATGCCAAGAATTTGATTAAAGCCTTGTGCAAGAAGATGGGTTTTGTATTTGTTTACACTTCCATTTGCATTATATTTAACTTCGAAAACACATTTATAGGTGAGAAATTTTCTATATTTTGGTAATGGAATGAATGTCCAAGTATTATTTTTTTATAAAGACTATAATTTTGAATCTAAAGTTTTTTTCTAGTGCAAAATTCACTACTATCTAAGGCTTTAAATATGGATTGAGGTTCTAGTGATTGTTGTGCAACAAAAGCTTTAGGATGTGGTCTTTTCTTAAGAGGTTTGTTGACTTTTTGACTTTCTATAGTTTCTATAAGTCTAGTAGGTGCTTGCAATTTTCTATGTGACCTACATGTGTTGTTCACTTAAATAACTTTCATATATAGGTCTATTGATAATGGCTTCATTAATTTGATTAAATCTTTGTGTAAGGGTTGAAGTAAAATCCAAAATGTGTGAAGGTGAACTTGAAGTTCATGTTGTACTATTCAATTCCATTGCTTGAGGTGCAATTTAATTCAAACTTGATACACTTGTTGGGATATTTGTATTAGGTGTGATTGGAATTGATTGTTGATTTAAATTTAAAATTTGTGGTTCTATAGGTGGTAGAATAAGTGGAGGAATATTATGGACAATAGGCAATTTATTGGGTGTTTGTTGATGGTTTAATTGTGTGTTATTAGTTATTGTGTTAAAAATGAATAATCTATTTTTTAAAAAGCTTGGTTTGAACTAAATTGAATCAATATTTTGTGACATTTCATAAAAAATTACATCTCACAATACAATTATTTTTTTAGTGTTTTTTTTATGAGTCTATAAGTGACACACCCCCAAACTCCTTAAGAAAGCCAAATTTGACTCACACATGTTCTTTTGATAATGATTCATGTAAATCAAATTTAAATGAACAATGTGAAGACACTTTAAGCATCTAAGCTTCAAGACCTTTCCAATGGTGTCATAGAGGCCCAATTTGGTGTTTTTTTGCCTTTCCAACCAAGACTTTGAACATTTGCAACTCCCACACAAATGTAATTTCAAAAATGAAAGTGCACTTGGGAATCATTGGGCTCCATCCCTTGCACTCTTCTCCATTTGTGAGAGTGTGTTTCACCCTTAAACACATTTTCTTAGTTTCATGGGCCCTTGCACTTCACATTTAATCACAAACCGAATGTTAAGGTTGTGACAATGAACTTTAAAATCCTCATTTTATTTTATTTTAAATGCATAATATAGAATGTGAGTTTAATTTTTGCCTATTGTATTTGTGAACTAATGCATATGTTCCACACCCAAAAATTTTAAAATATGATAAATTAAGTTTATGATCAATCCAAATTTCATAAGATGTTTTGAATGTTTATAAGGATTTTGTAGGTGATTAGTTATGCAAATAGTTGATTATAAAAAATGCTTCAGCCCAATAGGACTTTGTCAATCCATAATATCCTAGCATGGCCAAGATTGTTCCAACGAGGGTTTTGTTTTTCCTTTTGAAAACTCCATTTTGCTAGGGGGTATAAGTAATGGTAAACTTTTTTCTAATTGCATTTTCTTGGCAAAAAAGATTGAAAAACATTATATCTATACTCTCCTGCATTCTCATATCATAAAACCTTAATATTGGCTTGGTTTTGAACCATTGCTTTATGAAGTTAAAAGTTTTCAAACACATTTGATTTATTCTACAATGTAAATAGATGACAATGTAACAAAAATTGTCATGTATAAAATTGAGAAATTATTTGCAACCCATGTGTGATGGTGTTTGAAGTGGACCACGAATGTCATTATGGAGTAACTCTAACAAAACATGTGCTTGAATACTTAGGAAACTTAATTCTATGTTGTTTTCCTTTTACACACAATTCACAAAATGTCAAATCTTATTCATTAAAACTTGTTAATCCAACTAGACTTTGCTAGACTTGTTTCAATCTAGTTTGATTTATATGAGCTAACCTTAGCTACAATAAATTTGCATTATTTAATGTTAAATTGTTTGTTGTAGCATACATAACTTGTACTGAATGTGATGCCTAATTTGTAAAGATCATATTTTAACTTACATAATGTAATGATATTTCCTCGAGCATTGTTAAGAGTACATTGCTCCATTTTTAATCCTTATCTCTCCCCCCAAGCTTGGTCAAGTTATTTTGCTGGAAAAAAAGTTTTTCTTAAAACCTAGCACATGTAAAACATTAGAAATATTTTTTAGTTGGCTTGAATTTAACTTTATATAGACATTTCCTTGACTGTATATTTAGCAAGTCGTATTATCACCTAAATAGACAACTTGTCCATGCTCCCATTTTTGATATTTCATAAATGAATTATGATCATGTGACATATGTTGGGTAGCCTTAGAGTTGACATACCAAATTTGGTCAGAACCTACAATTTTTGATTGTTGGGTGCTCTATTTGTTTGGTTCTTTGTAGTTAGTTCAGTTGCAATCCATGTACATACAACAATCTTTTAACATATGGCCCAATTTCTTACAGAAAAAACATTTTATTTGTTATTTATTATTTGTTTTATTGAATGAATTAAAGGTCTCTTTGCCTTGAAAAGGAAAAAAGTTTTGCTATTTTCCTCAATTGAAATTTGTGCGCCTTTTGCCGACATAAAGTGCATTCAGGCCATTTGATGCACTTCCTAAACTCTTCATTAGAGTTTCTTCTTGCAATAAGTCTGTAATTAATGATCGCAAGGTAAGATTGGGTTACTATCTTATTAAATTTATGAATGTTCAAAATTGAAAGCAAACTTATGCGTAGAAAAAGAATGGTTTCATCATCATCTTGAACACTAGCTCCCATGGTGGAAAGTTGTTTTAAAAGAGATCTAGATCCATAATATGTTTCATTACATTATCACCTTCCTTCAATTTCAATATTTGTAATTTGTCTTTCAGAAACATACTGGTTATGGCATCCTTAGAGCATCTCCAGGGGCGCTCAGTATGCCACTCTGGATAATAAAATTAAACATCTAAGTTTAGCTGTTTTTTTTGGGAACCCTACCAATAAAATTATAACTAGATTTGCATATACGTGGGAACTACTAATAGCAAACCACCTGGACCAATCATTATGATCGACCAATCAGAAATACCGAACCGCAGTCAGCTCCAATTTCTTACACTCTTTTTTGGAGGTGCACAACTGTGTTGTGCCATTTACCAGCCGTGGCACGCTGCATGAATTTGGTGCAGAACAACCAATTTCATGAGCTAAACCGGCACATTTTGACTGTTTCACAATAAATGTTACTGTCTGGAGTCACATACTGAGCACAGGTGGAGATGCTCTTGGACTTGTATATCCAAGATAGTTCTAACCAATGTGCATCATTTCACTTCTTTGATTGCACATGTGAAATCACAGGTTTTGCTTTTGTACCTTCCGTAATAAGCAAAATTAAAATAAAATCTTGTTTTAATGATTATGATAATATGTTTGAATATTAATGATAATATGTATAATACTCTAACATGTTTGGATCTACTGTTTTCTACGACCTCGTACCTTAAGATGCACAAAACCCACACAAGTAATGGACATTCCCAAAATGCGGGGCTGAATGCCACTACCATCTTGTCATAAGGCCCTTTATATTTTGGGAATGCACCACATTTAGACCCTACAAGTGAAGAATTGATGTATTTTTCCTAGTGTATTTTTAGGATAGTTTTGAGCTTGAAGATACCACCACAATGTAACCTTAGGACCCACATAAAGATCTCACTCAACTTTGTAATTAGGTCTCACAAACTTTGTGGGTTTATACTAGTTGTGAAATTTTTCTTTCTACAATTGTTTGTTTGTTTTTATTTCTCAAGTGGGTTTACTTGAGACTTTTTGTTCTGTGAGAAGTGAGTGTACAGTTTCTATGAGAAAACTTCTTCTCATAATGACAAAAGGGAGAGAAGCTGCTTGATGATGGAAGAGGAGGACGTTACACAACACAGATCTATAACGCTTGTACATCAGCTAATAGCGATGGCGAATGAGAAGTGTGTATATATACATGTATGTTGTTGTTGTTGTTGTTGTGTTGGTGGTGGTGGTACTTGCTGCACTAAGTATTCAGTGGAGAAAATATTGTGTGTGCGTAATTTTTTTTTCCGCTTCTTCTTCTTCTCCTTCTTCTTCTTCTTCATCTGTGGTGAGCATGATGATGCTGCAAGAGACTGAGAAAATGGCGCTCCTCAACAATGGCGCTATCATTCCTCTCCTTGGCGTTGCTACTGCTGGGATTCCTCTTGCTGTCACCAAATCCGCTGTCCTCTCTGCTCTCTTGGTAATAATAATCTTTCCTCACAACATCCACACCTAGCAATTGGTTTAGGGTTTAGGGTTCCTTTCTTCCTATAATAGCCTACATCTGCAATTGATTGTGAACGTCTTGAATTTGTTGTTGTTGTTGCTGTGAGACAAACAGGTTTTTAGAAACAGTTACAGATGAGGGCTTGTTCGTTTGTTTGATTGTTGCTTTCCATGCATTTGCTCCTGATTCATGAAAGTGTTTTCAAAGAAGGAAATCGCTGGAATTTATTTAATTTTTGGGTGCAGGCAGGGTATAGGCACATAGATTGTGCACCACCTCATGAGGCAGAAGTTGGACAGGCATTCAGAGAGGCATTTAGTCAAGGCATGGTAAGACGGGATGAAGTGTTTGTGACATCAAAGCTTCCATCAACTGCACATGAGCCACAGGATGTCCTACAAACAGTACAAAAAAGTCTAAGGTGAGCAGAGAGGGAGCAGTTTCTCTGGTTCTTCTTGTGTCTTCATCCCTTTTCCACAAAAGACCTTCTTGACAGTTTGAATTTGTGGATGATCTACTACTGCAAATGAGCCACCATCTTTGCAATCTGTTATTGACTGGCCAATGGCTAAGTGCAGATAACAGACACAATCTATCAGAGAGAGGGAGAGAGAGAGTTGATGAAGGAGCACATTGTTGTGTGTACACAGTGATTTGCAATTGGAGTACCTTGATTTGTATCTCATACACTGGCCATTGAAGTTAAGAAAGGGCTCAGGATTCCCTCCTCGGCAGGAAGATTTTCTGCCACTTGACATCAAAAGCACTTGGGAAGCTTTGGAGCATACAGTTGAGCTTGGACTAACCAGAGCCATTGGTGTTGCCAATTTCTCAAGCAAACGGTTGGAGAGCTTGCTGCAGTATGCCAAAATCCAACCTGCGGTTGACCAGGTAAAAGAAGAACTCACTATATACTATGGTAGTATTACTTAAAATACAATGCCCATACAATGCCCCTCCTCCCCATGCAAAAAAACTTCCCAGAAAACTCTTAATGCATGTGCGGATTTTGTGGTGCTACATGTCTTGGTTCTCAGGTGGAGATGCATCCGGGCTGGCAACAGCAAAGTCTTCGTTACTTTTGCAGATCAAGGGGAATACATGTAAGTGCCATGGCCCCACTTGGTGCTCCTGGTACATTCTATGGGAGAAATGACATCTTGATCTTGCAGGTAGTTCTGGAGACAGCCATGAGGCACAGAAAGACCCCAGCTCAGGTAACCCAACCTTCAAGCTTGAACTGCATTCTGTGAAACAAAACAACTAACTGAACAACAAAACAATTGTCAAAGATTGGCAGCCCGTGAAGTTATTAGATTGCTCAGCAACTCAACAACCTTCATGAATCAGAAAAAGTAATGTTAGCTCACAAACATTTGTGGTAGATACATAGGTATCAGTTATCTGCAAGCAAACAAAATAGATCATCCTCATGGTCGAGATTTAACAAAATTAAGCTAGGTACATGTTTCAAATTGAGCAATGGAACTTGAGCAGTTAAAATTGCAATTAACAAAAAGCATAAACTCTTATCTGGGAAGGTTTTTTACAGGTGGCACTGCGATGGGCATTGCAACAAGGAGTTAGTGTCCTTCCAAAGAGCAGTAGCATAGAGCATATGGTAGAGAATTGTGGAGTTTGGGGCTGGGAACTGACAGGAGATGAACTGGAGAGGTTTCACAAAATAGAACAGTCAAGGTTTCCAGTACCTCTTTTCCCCTACACATCTCCACAGCTGAGCAACATGGGTGCAGAGGTTTAGCAAAGCAGGAATTTAGCATACTGCATTGTGGTGGCTGGACTGCAAATTTGTGTAAGTGTGCATTGAAGATGAGACTGGCCAAAATCATCAGATAAGCATCAGTCCACTAGGCCTAAAAATGTTTGGACTCATCAAACTTATTAAAAAATCACAGTTTGGGTTGGGTCTATTTGATTGTTCATCATTTATCTGCTTCAGGATGTGCAGACTAGTATTTGCAAAATGGAATGCTCATGGAGAAGTAGAAACATGTATCACACCCACAACTGTGTCAAGTCTGGAATGGGGAGCTCAGGGACAAGGCTTCCAAAAATAAGGAGATTTTTAAAAGTAGAAGAATGGAGATGAACAAACCTCAGATCATCAAAAACAGTGGATAAATAACTTGGGAGAAACCTCTGGGCTGAGACCTACTAGTCCTGTATCCAATGGACAGCAGGATGGGCAATATCAAGATGCACCAACCCCCTGACCTCTTCTACTTCTACTCCGTGCAACCCAGTCTGGAAGTTCCTTGTCATCAATGCCTTTTGAGGATGTTCCAGAGACACCAAGTCGGGGTCCACTTTTTCTCTCCAATTTCTGTTGCTCTGTTAAAGGCATAGCAATCTGTTTCCTACGATGCCGTCGATTGCTCCTAGATGCCTGCACCCTACTCTCTATTTCCAGTGCCTGAGAAAAGTCCCAGATGCGCACAATCCTCTCTTCTCCACCACTGACAACACGATCTGCCCCAAGGTCAACACAATATGCACTCTGATGGGAGCCACCAGGAAGGAAACGCTGCACTGTCTCCTCCCCTTCCTTGCCTGCCACCTGTGCAGATGTGTGGTGGCACCACCGCAAAGGTACAGAATTGGCTGCACTCTTTCCATTTCCATTAGACCTCTTCATAATCTGCCGCACATCCATCATTGCTAGTGTTCCATCACCTGACGCTGAAACGAGCCATGGATCCTCAAATGCCAGCGAATACACGCCACCCTTGTGAGGCACCCAAGCTGCAATAGCTTCCACAGCAATTTTTGAATTGGAATGATGTCGCCTAGCAAGGCGATCATCAAACATGCGTACTGCTCCATCCTCTCCACCTGTGAAAACAAAATGGCCTGAACGGCTACCTTCCACTGCATATGCCTGTCCAGTGTGCACCCGAGTACGCAGCCTCACCTGCTGCCCTGTCTCCACATCCCATGCATACACATCACTACCAGCTGTGCTCAATATTCTGCGTCCTCGTGGCACCAAAGCCCATACCCAGTCCATGTGCATCAATTTGTGCACGCACTCAAAGGAGCTGCGCTCCCACACACGAATGCTCATGTCCCATGACCCACTGTACATGTGTGTTGCATCCAGACCAAGGCACGTGACAGGACCTGTATGGCCATACAAAGGCATCTCTGCACCATCTTCATTTATTGCACTCCAAGTCCCTGCAACATCAAAAAGATGTGCACATTCTGGGATGGCTCGCCAAACTCTAACAACTGCATCAGTGCCAGCCACAGCCAGTAATCCAATGTCCACTGCAATTGCACGCACAGTTTCTCCAAGGGGGTGTGAACAGGCTAATGGCAAACCCTCCTCCAAATTCCAAAGCCGGACAGTCTGGTCATACCCGGCTGTGAAAACCATGTTTGCTGCTGGGAGCAGTCGAACACACCGCACTGCGGCTGTGTGTCCATGCAAGGTATCCATACGAAACCGTCCCATCAATACCTTGCATCGCTCCTCCCTCGCCACATAGAGCTCTCTCCATGACTTCCCGGGGGGGGCCGAAAGCATACCTGTGCTGGAGGAAGCTGTGGCTGGTGACAGACCTGCTGGCAAACCCCAGCGCTCGCAGTAAAAATCCTTCCAGCCATGGCTATCGGATGCAAGACGCCTGAACAGCGTGGATGCGCATGAGATGATACAAAGCGCCCGCGCATCCAGGTACTTCAAAACCTCCAAAATCAGCGCCGGCGGCAACTCTACCAACGGACTCCTCTCCGTATGATGACGCTCAACAAACCCTTCCACAACTCTCGAAACCCCATCCTCCTCCTCGTCCTCCTCTTTACAATCCACTCCTATGTCGATGACCGAGCTCACGGCAGTCTGACTAGAAGGCTTATAATTTGATGTGGCATCATGCCAAGCATCATCAGCAACACCGTACTCCCCTTTCCAGACCAAGGCCATAGACCAAAACCTCCCTCCCTCCCTCCCTACCAACAACCCCTTTTCTACTCCTCGTCTCACAACAACTCCAAACTCCAAATCGAATTCTAAAAAATTGCAGAAGCAACTTCCGGCTTCAGAGTTCTCTACATGCAAATATGCGAGAGAAGGAGAGCCGAATCCAGATCTGCAGGATAAAAAGATGCACAAAAATACTCTCCTAACCAAACCCCGTCGGAACAGAAACCCTCGCGAACAAAGAGCGTGATGAGGGAAGGAGAACCGAAGCGCAAACAAAGACGAAACCACAACAGAAAAGATCAGGGCAACTTTTGAGAGCCATATCTCATTTTTCATTCATCCATGAGCACGTATCCGTGGCTTCTTAATTCAATTTCTTCATCCATGAGCACACCTAAGTGTTTTCTTCGTCCAGTTTCTTCATCGATGTGCGCCTATCAGCAGTGTTCTTGTTAATTCAATGTTTTCATCTATGAGTATTGCATCAGTGATTTCTTAATCCAATTTCTTCATCCATGTGCATTTAATGAGTGTAATTCTTAATTCTCTTTCTTCATCCATTAGCACGCATCAGTGTTGTTCTTAATTCCGATTTCTTCATCCATGAACACCTATCAGTTTTTTCTTATTTCAATTTCTTCATCCATTTGCTTTGTCCGAGAAACCATGGGGTCAACTGTTATTTCCTTTAAGGCATACCCGTACTGGATGGATGACTTGTACATAATATATATGCCACTGGATGGATGACTTTTTTGGATGCGTGGGGAATGAGGATGAATGAAAATTTTGATGAAAAAACAAAACAAATCGCGATACACATGGATGAATTTCAAGTGAAAACCCACCACATGGATGAAATAGATCCACTATCACACCCTAGTTTGATTAGGTACTAACTACGAACTAAATTTCAAAACATGTGATGATTATACCGACCGTGTATAGGTACCTACCTACCTACCTACCTACCAACCCACTACACTACGTGGTACCTTGTTGCTGCAGCTCCCCTCGCCGACGCTCCCAGTCCTGTCGTGCATCTTCCCTTCTTCGTACCCGAGTGTCGCGAGCGAGCGAGCGAGCGATTTGAGATCTGCGAGAACTACTTCTCCCGGCAGGACTTCCTATTGTGCGCAATTCTTTCCCAGTTTGCAGCGGCTTTTTGCATTCATATTTTGCGCGGAAATTGGATCACGGATCGCACCGGATGTGGATATTTCTTTTTGCGCTTTTTTGAGGACGACTTTCTGAAGCTTTCACTAAGGAGAGGTGCGTTAGATCTCTCTCTCTCTCTCTCTCTCTCTCTCTAAGATCGCTTCTTCTCTCCTCCTGCATTGATCTCCAAAGCATAATAATAACATGTGGATTTGGAAAGCCAGCTAGCCAGCAGGAGTTTGTTTGAGAGTGGCTTGTTGGAGGAGGTAATAGAAAGATTGCGGGGGAAAGGGCCGTCGATGTGCTTGACTCTTTTTTCAAGATCTTCTGCACTGTTTGTGTTTTTTTTGGTCTATTATTACTGTGATGGCGATGGTGCGAATGTGCGACGGAAGTCAAAGCCATCAGTTTGTTAACCGAGAGTGTCGTTAAGGTTTTTCGTTTTTCTGCTTTTGTTTTGTTTTTTCTCCTTTTGGTTTTCAGTTTTCTCTCCGCGTCTTGCACAATGCCGCGGATTTTGAGAGCTTTGTAGGACTGTCCCTTCTCTTCTCCTTTGTTCTTTTACTCTGTTCCGTAACTGGATCTGTGGATCTGGCTTCGAAATTTTCTGTTTTCATAATGACGACACGTAATCTCTTGGTAGGAAATGAGAAGCTTGTGGATCAGCAGTCGTGAGCAGCAGAGATATTGTTCGCTTTGTTGTCCCTCACATTCTGTCCCTATGACAGACAGTACCAGAAAAAAGCAGGTGTACTTGTAGGCTATTATACCTGGACTGAAGAGAGCTTGGTCTTGATCTTCCTTGTTTGCAGGGGAGTCCAAATGTGTTTACACTCTTCCTCTCTGTTTCCTGTCTGGGGCTCCACCAAACTTTGTTGTTACTCTTGTGTTGTGCCCACAAAATTCTGATAGAGAAGAATTTTCTCTTACTGAATAATATCAGGCAGATTTGCAGAAGAGGAGGTCATCGTCATAATGGGGGAAGCCACATACACTCCCAAAAACATCTTGATAACTGGTGCAGCAGGATTCATTGCATCTCATGTTGCCAACAGACTGATGCGCAACTACCCACATTACAAGATCGTGGTGCTGGACAAGCTGGATTATTGCTCCAACTTGAAGAATCTGTTGCCTTCCAAGTCCTCCAAGAATTTCAAGTTTGTGAAAGGTGACATTGGGAGTGCAGATCTTGTCAACTACCTTCTCATTACTGAGGGTATTGACACCATTATGCACTTTGCTGCCCAAACTCATGTCGACAACTCATTTGGCAACAGTTTTGAGTTCACGAAGAACAACATCTATGGGACCCATGTGTTGCTGGAGGCATGCAAAGTGACAGGCACTGTCCACCGCTTCATTCATGTGAGCACAGATGAGGTCTATGGAGAGACTGAGGCTGATGCAATTGTTGGAAACCATGAAGCATCACAGCTGCTTCCTACAAATCCCTACTCAGCCACCAAGGCTGGTGCAGAAATGCTGGTGATGGCATATGGCCGCTCGTATGGGTTGCCTGTCATCACCACACGAGGCAATAATGTGTATGGACCAAACCAGTTCCCAGAGAAGCTCATCCCCAAATTCATTCTTTTGGCCATGCAGGGCAAGCCCCTCCCCATCCATGGAGATGGATCTAATGTGCGAAGCTACCTCTACTGTGAAGATGTGGCTGAAGCATTTGAGGTTGTGCTGCACAAGGGAAGTGTTGGTCATGTTTACAATATTGGCACAAAGAAGGAGCGGACTGTCCTCAATGTTGCTAGGGACATATGCAACCTCTTCAACCTTGACTGTGAGAAATCTATTCAGTTTGTGGATAATCGTCCTTTCAATGACCAGCGTTACTTCCTGGATGATGCCAAACTGAAGGAGATTGGATGGCAGGAGCGCACCACATGGGAAGAGGGCTTGCGGAAGACATTGCAATGGTACACCAGCCACTCTGACTGGTGGGGGGATGTTTCTGGAGCACTAGTTCCCCATCCTCGTATGCTGTCCATATCTGGGGTTGAGAAACTTGCTGATCTTCAGAAAGGCCCTGAAGGTAAAGTTGAGGTTGAAACTTCCAACACACCAAATGAGCATGCATCTCTGAATGATAGCAGCGACAAGGCTGGGAATGCCACACTGAATGCTCAGGAGAATGGTGGCTCAAAACAGCAATTGAAATTTCTGATCTATGGACGCACTGGCTGGATTGGTGGTCTTCTTGGAAAGATATGCCAGAAGCAGGGGATACTGTATGAGTATGGATCTGGCCGGTTGGAGAATCGGGCACAGTTGGAGGCAGATATAGCATCTGCAAAGCCCTCTCATGTATTCAATGCGGCAGGTGTGACAGGTCGGCCAAATGTGGACTGGTGTGAAAGCCACAAGGTTGAGACCATACGGGCAAATGTTGTGGGTACTCTGACTTTGGCAGATGTTTGCAAGCAAAGCAACTTGCTGCTCATCAATTTTGCAACAGGGTGCATTTTTGAGTATGACAATAATCACCAGCTTGGTAGTGGAATTGGTTTCAAGGAAGAAGACACACCAAATTTTGTTGGTTCATACTATTCCAAGACAAAGGCCATGGTGAGTGC
>Ga0209208_10008590_pt1 | contig 13590 bp, 11 predicted proteins | sample S1TSphfallax_3_FD_187694 | JGI IMG/M metagenome (GOLD analysis project Ga0209208, IMG submission 187694) | Host-associated microbial communities from peat moss isolated from Minnesota, USA - S1T2_Fd - Sphagnum fallax MG (SPAdes) (version 2) | ecosystem: Host-associated > Plants > Peat moss >...
AGAGAGAGAGAGAGAGTGTGTGTGTGTGTGTGTGTTATGGACACCTTGAGGTAGTCAATCAAGTAGACGCTGTTGAAATCAGTACCGCAGTCAGGTGATGTGTTCTATTTTCCACTTCAACGGTTTTCGAAATGACTCTGGAAGATCATTTGCTTTCGGAGCAACGGCATGCTTACAACCTGCACTCGGCCTGTGAACATTCCTTAGTCTTGTAGTGTATGTTAGTGTCTCATCCTGAGCCTTGATCGTCTGTCGTAAAATGAGAGGCCTTCATTACCGCATGAACAAGGAGTGGCTAAACATTCTCTTTTCCCCAACTATTTCTCTTGAAAAGGTAACAGCCAGCAAAAATGTTGTTTCGCTTGAGTCTCTCATACAGACATTTAACCCTTACTTTTTCCGATTTCTGCATGCAAAGTTGTTGGAAAAGATGGTAAAGTTGAGCAAAACTGGTTGAACTGGTCTGCAGGAGTGCCTTCATATCTACTTGTGCCAACATAGCTTTTAAATGTGGACTTTAACATCTGTGTTGCAGGCATGTTGTTCTACCTCCTGACATAGCAAAATTACTGCCCAAGAATCGCCTACTTTCTGAGGTAAACTTGAGGACATGTTAGTGCCTGTTCAATTTGTGCAGGCATTTTCTTTGCCAAGAAGTCAGTTATGATGTCAAGTTTCCACATGTCACCAAAGGGGTTTTATTATCCTTGAGTTGATCCTGTTCTGAGTAGATGTGGGTGGGGAATGCAAGTAGGTTGAATGGCGAGGAATAGGGGTGCAGCAGTCACGGGGTTGGGTTCACTATGCCATCCACCGACCTGAGCCCCACATCATGTTGTTCCGAAGACCACTTGGTTACCCAGCACAAAATCAGGCACTTGCAAATAATGCCACTGCTCAAGCCAGCATGAGGGCATGACCACTATTATTTGTAAGTCATTACACCTGATTTGAGCTCTATTGAGAATTTTCTTAAGTGGACTACTCTTCAATGAACCCTTCATATTTGGAATGCAATTGATATCATCAGGAAAATGGGGATAAAATAGCAAGTAAAACATTTTATTATAGCAAACAGTGAAAGTTGAGGGGTTTGAGAATAAGATTGTGCTGACCTTTGGAAGATTACACATGGGAATTTGTACACCATAAGATACTACTTATTCCATGATTATCTATGCAGCATACTAATGGGAATATTTTTCATGTTTCATTGGTAAAATTGCAGTGGGGATGTTCAGGCATGGTCATTGGCACACCATTTTCCTTGCTTGCAGCAGTTCCTTAGTGATGTCCATTGTAAGCATTGACTTGACCTTCAAGACAATCACAATCTTGTGATTTCTTGAGCAAGTCTCTTTTTTCTGTCCTCTATATTATCAGAGTGTGCTGCTACTCTGAACATATTTTAGTACCAGTGGAGTTTTGTTTACAGGATTCTTACCATTGTTGTTACTGCCAAGTAGCTTTACGAGATGATTCTTGAGCAAGTCTCTGTTATTGGAATGTGCTATTCTAAACAAGTTTTACAATTGTGGTTGGGATTTTGTATACATGCTCTTCACCATTGTTGTTACTCACTGCCCAGTAGTTGTTCTATGGTATTTGAACTTGAAATTAGTCCATAGCATAAAAATTTGAAGGTTATGAATATAAAAGACAGCTTGCTGCAGCAGCTTCAGATTGAATTTGAATGCTTTTGGTCTGGAATGAATACTGTGCTGTCATATCCATTTCTCTAGTTTGTCTTGATGTCTAGTTACCATCTGCAACTGGTGATTGTGTTCAGACTGATCTGTGATGCTTTTACCTATGTAGTTGTTTTCTGGGTCATGACCATCTTTGTCAGCACTTGGTTCTTTAGCCAAAATTTTGCCTCAACAAATTCCCAGGCGTGAGTGTAAAAACTAGTGCTATTGAATACTGAGCAACTCATCATGGAATGACTCTGCCCTTGATGGCAAGTTCAAAGTTGAAACCAAAAAACTTCCATTACTAGATCCAAAACTTGTCATCTAATTGCATGACTATTATGGAACATGCCCATCCATCACTACATGCAGACATAATACTCCACATGTGTCTCACAGATTGGGTCATGTTGGAGCAAAAAAATTCTGCCCAAACCCCAAACCAATGCTTAGGGTCTCTTCACTCTGGGCAGAGCTAGAGCTAGTGTTAAACGACCTTAGCCCTTAAGTGGCAAGGCCCATGTAGATCGGCAAGGTGCCTAATTAAGTCCGCTTGGTACCTAATACCGATCGAATCCAGGGGACGTTCAATCTCCGGTTTTGACCTTTGGGCAAAACTTCCAAAGGGCGCGGGCAGGGAAAGAAATGCTGACAAGGACACACTAGTGGCAAACACAAAAGAGGTGGGGAAATTGAACGTCACTGAACATGTCAACGTGTGAACAGAAACAAAAATGGTCACGAAATCACAAGTGGGAAACCGTCAATCATGGGCTCCACGGCAGAACGGGAAGAGACTTCCACGCAAACCCTAGCGATGGTGCAAAAGCGTCTTTCACTAACGCTCTAGCACCACCGCGTCTCTTGGTTGTTGATCTTCTTTTCGTAGTCTCCTCGCATCCGCCTCGACTAGAGCATTTTATTTTTTCCCTGATTTGGCGCCGAGATCTCCTTCTTCTGCTTGTGGAAGTTCCATTTCTTCAACAAGAGTTTCGGAAAAATGTCGGGGAACTACAGCAGCCTCGGATCTGAATCTGTTGGCGGATCTGTACCGGTAAGTTTTCGAGCATCGGTAATTTCTCATTCCACTCCCCTCGTCTCGGCTTCAGTTTCGCCGTGCATTGGCATTGAGTTGATCATTTTTTTCCCCATATTTTGCTTCACTCATAATATGTCTAGATTGTCGGATTCTTTTGTTTTCCTTGATCCAGTTTGGTCTGTTAGGAGCTGGGATTGTTAATCTTGCATTGTGTCATTGTGCCAATTTAGTGTCCTGCTTTCTTCAGCTCCCGTGATTTCTTGTTCTGATTTCAGCTTCATGCGGCACACACGCGGTCTCATGTTGTAGATCGGTGCATTTGACGAAATGGGTTTTTAGATTGTCGCTGTCATTGTGCATTTGTTTCAATCGTATCCTAGTCTCGGCTGTTTTGCGCAACGCGATCTGGTTATGGCTTCATGCCGAAGCTTATGCATTGTAGGTTGAGTGTTTTCCAAGATATTTGTGACCTAGTTGTCTGATTTGCTGTTAGGTCAAACCCTTGAGATAGGTCATCGTCCTCCTCCTCATCATCATCTTCTTGTACTGAAGGTTTGATTGAAATTCATCTCTGGATCCAGAGAAGAAAGAATAGTTAGAATGCTCAATTGGTCCTCTAAAACTTGTCCTTTAGCTATGTTCACAATTTCCCAATTTTCAGTATTTCATCTTGAAATGAGAATAAGTCAATGTGGCCTTCAATTGTTTGTCTTCCTTGCACCTCAAGCTATCCTCCTGTGGCTACATGATGTTTTCTAACTTCATATTATGGAATTTCTATTTTCCACTGCTTCCTGGAGAGCCTTGTATTTTAAAATGGAGATCCTTGTCCAACTTAGCCCCCTTCCTCTAGATTACGAGATGAATCAATGGGGTTAGGTTGAGATGGATGGCACACTGACTTTTTTTGCCATCTGCATGCAGGTTGCTGCAGTTGCAGACCATGTCCTTCCATTTCAAGGTTCATTCACCAACCCAACAAGCACTTGCCTCCCTCCTATTTCTCAATTTTCTGTTATTCTGCTGCACACTTTCTTTTCAGCAACTTTTGTGGATTTATGCTGTTTTCAATTGCAAAGGTTTTCCTGGATCATTCAAAAAACCTAAGCAACAATAGGCAGAAGTGAGACTAGTTTGTCATTAAATCAAAGATATTCAATGGTGGGAGGACTTGCAGTAATTCTAATTCAATACGTCACAGGTGTGAACTAGTCAAAGCTTACTAGCATGCTTTCTATGATCTTGAGCTCAATATGAAGGAGAGTGTGAAAAAAGTGTTGTGTTCTGGTTGAACTCTTTTGTGAGAGAGGACTTCATATATGCGAGTTATTCTGCCTTGAAGAATTTTTTTTCCCACCTAGTTACAAATGCCGATACCATTACCACATCCCTGGAGTATTTCCCTACTCTTTCCTTTTCTCATTGATTTCTATTGAATGCATAACTGTGGTCCATACCCTTTTTTCTCTTCCTGGAGAATGTGGAATTTCTCATTTAAATTAATCTTATTTTGGTGACTTAAAAGATTTCACTTGCCAAATGTCTGGTTGCTGGAAGTCATTTCTTTCTAGTTGCAGAACAGAGAAAGTCATTTTCAAACAACATTTGAGGTGTGCTGTGAAAAGTTACAATGGAAAACTAAACTGGCTTAGTCTTTTTGAGTAGCCTTCCTCTTGAATGTTTTGAAATTCTCCAGATCAGTTGCCCCATAAGTGTTAATGCTCTATGAGTTCACAGTTTTGTCCTGTTATCATATTTGATATACTATCCTGCATGTCTTATCCTTCTTTTTATTGTTTTTCAGATTCAAACCTTCAGACGTTCCCACCAAGTGACAACAGAGGCAAAGTTGCTGGCTCTTTCCAGCCTCCACGTGATGCTGATGGTATGCAGCCCTCTACTGTAGGTGGTTATTTGATGGTTCAAGTGCTTGTATGGGTGTAGTGACATAATGTGCCTTGATTCTGGATGTGCTTAACAGATATATTCAGGGTGCTCCTCAACCACCAAGTTCTATGTAGCCTCTCTATGCCTTTGACTCAGATGTTTGCTTCCACAGGGGCAAGCTAAACTAAAATGAACCTCAACCTTACAAGCTTGTTTCAATGTGATGAGTACACTATTGAATTGTCCGGTTGCTTCCAGAATTTGGACAGAAAATCAGGACAAAGAATTTTATGTGATTGTTTGCCCTAAGTTTTGAGTATGTTATTTAATCATGTATCTACACCCACTGTCAGGATCTGATGAAACCAGTGGGGAGCAATGGCAGCTAGTCACTGCAATTCATTGATGAAGGTGATGGTCTGATACTTAGAGAGTGACACTCACAATGTACAACTTTTCTTTATGTGCTTGTTTTGGTTTGGCTTGACCTGAGATTTTGGTTACTTCACAAAAACTGTCACACAGCAAAGTTACCTTCACACAGTTTTTGTGAAGTTTGTCTGCAATCTCATTGATTTTTCTCTCTGCAATCACAGTGATTCCAGAGGAGGCATAATGATGAGTTCAATTTCTTGAGATTCAATGTATAGGGTGTTGAGTATTTTACAAGAAATCAGAATGGAAAAGCTGTTTTTGAAGTTGCTCCCATCTGCCTGATATTTGGTCTTGTTGATTCCACTTATCTTCGGTATGCCACCTCAAGAACCAGAATCAGGGAATGAAGGGGAAAGGAAGGTGTTGGATCTCTCTTCTTCTTTCACACTTTTCGTGATGCCCTCTGGGCTTTCTGTTGTCATGAATTGTTGTATTGTCCATGAACCTTCAGACTTTGAGTCCCCCTAAGACCTGTCCTATCTTTGTTTCTGCTCTTTTTGCTTTATCATTAGACTTGCCAAATGTGGAGTGCAGACACATTCTCACAGCCAGGACAAGGAGGTCAAGGAGGGGGTGCTGATACTCCTCAAGGATGGCAGAGCTATTTCAATGTCATAACTTATCGGCCATACTTCAATGTGGACACAGTAGATGTATTGGAACGAATAAAGGATTCCCTTTTCCCTTACAAGAGTGATTTTGTTGAGAAGACCAGCCACAACCCTGACATGTAAGCCTTCAGTCTTCCACACATTGTAGCATGATCCCTGTGTAGTCATCTTTGTTTTGGGAATCATACCTTCAGTCTGGGGAATGTCAACCCAAAGAATGGTAAAAGTCAGCATTTTGTGATCAAATAAAGTCCGTGAGTCAGAAGATGGAGTGAAGCCACTGATATCTCTCTTCAGGTATGGGCCATTCTGGATCTGCTCCACCTTGGTGTTTGTCACAGCAGCTTTGGGGAACTTTGCAGCATACTTAGCCCACAAGACCAGTGCAGGAGGTGGTGAGGCCTGGCACTATGACATCAACAAGGTTACATATGCAGCTATCATGTTCTATGGCTATGTGGGAGTGATACCCTTGGGCCTCTACTTTCTTCTCAAGTACCTGGGTGTCGTGTCTGGACTCATCCAGCTTTGGTGTTTGTATGGCTACTCTCTCTTTGTCTTCATCCCAGCTTCGGTAACTCCCTTTCTCATGAATCATGGTCTTGTTGTGTTGCTTGTCTCCATGAGAAAGAGTTGCTGCATACTAAGTATTAGGTCAGACCATCAATTGATGTTCATGATTTAGTTTATGAGATGGCAAATTGTTGTTCTATTGAGCCTGGTTGGAATTCACTTGCAGCGCTAGTGTTTATTTGACAATCAATGACATTTACATATGATATACATCCATCATAATCTTGTCTTTGTTGATGTGCTCAAAACAAGACTTCTGTAGCCACATGTTTAACTGTTACACTAATGTCTGCTTAAGCTGCAAAAATTCAATTGTGTTGATATGCTATTTTTGCTACCAGTTTTTGTCTGTAGTGCCATGGGATATAATGAGGTGGGTGGTGGTGGGAGTCGCAACACTCATGTCAGCAGCTTTCTTGGGGCTCAACATCCGGAGTCATATCAAGACTGGAAGTGACAGGTGGTTCATGATTGTAATAAGTGCTGTAGCCCTACAACTAGGTTTGGGTTTGGTCATGAAGCTTTATTTCTTCACGTTCTTCTACCATGATACTCTCAAGATCTAGTTTAAAATTGCTTCTTTTCTGTGTACACCAGTTGCCTAGAGTAATTTTTCTTTACTTCATTCTAGACTTAGTTGAAAATACAACTATGATTGTTGTAATAAAGAGTATACTGTGCCTATAGATCAGCACTTGTTCATATCACAATTGGGCTGTTGCAATCTTTGACCATCTCTTCATTTCATGACTAAGACATAGTCGCAGAGTCCCAACAGTTAATCCCTCCTTCCCTCTAAACTGGCAATCTTATAAAGCTCTGAATGAATATGCATGACTTGACTGAAGGTGAATGCTGACTTTATTATTCAGGCTGGGTGGCAATTTCAATTGTGTCTTGGGGGGAGGCTTTGTTGGTTGGCCTATGCAAAACCACATGTACTTTGAGGGTCCTTTGTGGGATCAGCTTTATAGGGCTGTCAAACACCTCAAACTTAGTTGTGGCCTAAGAACTCCAAAGAGATGTTGACAGCTTCAATACTAATGCTGTTGTATTTCTTGGGAATCGCCACCACAAAGAGAGTACTGCTGCCAATAACAGGTGAAGTGTCAGAACAGTGCTTTCTATTAGTTTTTGCTGTGATTTATGTACCTAGACTAAATGAGCAGTGGCAGCAACAACATAGAGAGAACTTCCCATGCTGTTTTTCTTGGTCACGTTGATTATAAGTCTAATGTTAATGTCTGATGCTTTAGCTGTTGATCATGTTGTATGTTCTCTGGAGGCTTCCAGTCAAATGGAATTCAGGCCACTGTTGGTAGTGTTGGTGATTTTGCAGATGTATTTATCTGCAGGCTATTACTACAATAGTGGACCTGGTTAAGTTGAGTGTTTGGTGGGTAGTTGATTTTTTAAACCCCATCTGTATTCAGACAATGGTTATATTATTGCTGTACTAATATACAGAGGATGTTAGATAGGCTTGTTTGTAGGTTTGAAGAAAAAAATGTTATGGCCAATGAAATTGCTGGATTTGATGGCCTAAATTATCTTTCTTAGTTATCTTGAGGTTTTAGTAAGTTTGTGAGAGTTTTAGAGGATCAATGGAAATGGTAGAAATGGGCCATTACTTTCAATGTTCAGCATAATAGAGTTGTGTATAGGTCTGCAGATTTGTTGTTTCTTCAGGCCACTGGGATTTCTGGAATTTGGTGGTTTGAATTTGTTTTCTTAGTCATCTCAAGTGAACTAACAATTCAATGAGTTCGTGTCTATTTACAGACAGGGTTATTGCACATTACTTGCCCACTTTGTTTTAATAACCTCTGCTTCCAGATTCAAATTTTTTTGAAAATCAAAGAACATCTGTTTTGGATTTTTGAAAAAAAATCAGAATCAAAGAGCCTTTGGTCCTGGTCTTCTGAATTTTTTTAGAATCAAAGTAGCCTCAAAGAACTAGCAGTTTTCATACAGTAACTGGCAAAGAACAGGCAGGGTTAGAATGTTTGTCCAATTCTTAGAATTTTTAGAACTGTGTTTATATATCAAGACTGGTGCTCAGATTTTTTAGAACCGTAGTTATATATACGAGAGTTGGCTGTTTGATTCTTTGGGAATGACAGTTATGGGTTTATGGTTTAGGGTTTAAACCTAAACCCTATCTGAGAACCTCTGGTTATTGGTATCCATTTCTGATCCCAACACTTGCTAGTTGTTTATTCCTGAGGTTATTATAAAAATAGTCTAATCATGTCCACACCAAGACAGCATACATCCAGAAGCTTGTTTTTAAAATCACTAGATAACCAGCTTGGGAGATCCCCAGACAACAAGCAAAAGCAGAGAGTTTCTTCTTCTTGGTTGAGAGACAGGAGGTTTATAGTTAGGTCAAGAGGGCCACAGTGAACCAGCACCCACCAATGCACCATCCACTGGATGCCCACTATTACTCAGTTGTGGGTGAAGTTCAACTTGAGTTAATATTTGGGTTCACCTTGGTAACCAATTCTGTAGGAAATGGGTCTCATAGGTAGGTAGGTAGGTAGGAAAATAGGCAACTACTAGGTAAGTAGATGATTTATGCATATGTAAGAGTTGTTTTTACTACCTACCTACTAACAACCTGCTTGTGGGTTGTTAGTAGGTACATAGGTACGTAGGTTAAAAAGAAACAACTGAGCTAGCCACTGTGGTTAGCTAAGGAACTGGAATACAACAGAAAACTGTTTCCAGACCATTTTATCATCCATCCTTCATGGTGCACCAGTGGTTGCTGGTTCACTGTGGCAAAAAAATTGTTGACATTATATTCAACCAAATTGTGTTTAAGGATGTCAGCTGCCAACTCCATCATTGGTGTTCATTTCTTTCTTGGAAATTGTCAACTTTGTCATCTTGGAAACCATCTTAGATGCAACTTTGTCAACAAGAATGAACACCAATGATGGAGTTGACAAGATTTCTTGGATCATTTCATTCTTGGAAATTGTCAATGTTCTTATTATTGCCTTCCTTAAGAATATGATGGTGTTTTTACAAAATCACATTCAACAAGTCATGTTAGTTTAATTACAATGGATGGTTTATATATATACCCATGTGTATATGACGGTAAAAGACTTACATGCCCAACGCTGGTGGCTACTGGGTACCTCTAATGCTTTTCTGATGACAGGTAAAATTCTTAAGATTCTTGAAAGGTATAATCCAAACCATTTCAAATTTTGTAGAATTTGCAGATGTGGTACTTAGAATTTGTGAAGTCTTTCATTGCATGAACTCCAGTTATAGGCCCCGCATGTGTGTTAGTGAGTAAAACTCATTCCATATTGTCATCCACCGACTCTGCCCATCTGTGAAAGACAGTCTTTTGTGTGTTAGATCCTTGGAAAGAAAAATTGCAGCCCAAATTTCAGGAAGACATGACCAAGTTTTAGTTGGAGATTTTAAGGAATTTTTTATTAGGTGCTGCAAACAGAGGGTGGGGAGTGACATAGTTGGTGCTGGCCTGGTTGCAAATGACTGGAGGACTGCCTCCTGTGGTCTTGACAGTACAGCAACTGAGCTTTCTGTCATCAAGAGTGCATGTTCAAGTTGTGTGAAGCTCAGCCATGTGCGACAGTGAAGGAGAGCTGCGGGTCATCACTCATAGATACCATGGCATAATGTTACTCCTTCCACCAGTGATGTCCCCCACATTTGCATCCTAAGCATTCCTCCTTTCCCTGTGATTTTCTGAAAGAAACAAATCACATGAGATACTCTATTGAATTGGCTTGATTCAATTTGCTTCCAAAATTGAAGAGAGTTGGCACATCAGCATTTCCAGGACATCTCTGGGACAGCCTCATCAGAGTTATGTAGTCAAACACACATTCAACAAAAAACTAGAGGCACAGTGGACATGCTGACTACAGACCAGAATTGCAATGAAGGAAGGAAGAACATATGTATTGAGTGTTGGTTGATACACAGTGGCACTCTTGGTAGCCAAAAAAATGGTTGAAAAGCTCTAGTGCTTCACTAAGCAGGAGTAGCTTAACAGTTATGCTCCTTGCTATTTCATATCTATTGGATGTTTGCCCACCTCAGTCAGAGGAAAAATCTTGGATAGACAGGTGTGGGCCCTTTAATTTAAGCTAGGTGATCAGCAGCCTTCATCTGCTGGGCATTCCTCATATACTGAAAACAGCAAGCCCTCTATCGTCGCAAGCTTTCCACAACAAATGAAGCATAAAGATCCCTGAACAAAACACCACATGATGAAGTCAGTACACTGTCTGTTGCTAAGATGTATCAACTATCTCCTCCTGTCAGGAAAGACATGCAAGTTGCAGCCCCTGCTACTTGACCTCTCAGACACCTAGTAGAAACAGACTACACTGTACCAGTAAAGAGACAACACATGCCAAATCAGTGCCCACAATCACACACATTTCTTTGCAGTATCCAAAACTCAAGAAAAATGTTTCGTGGGGGATATACAGGTTTGAAACCTACATGGAGTGGCCAATGGCTTCAACAGCACTTTCAGCACCCAGAAAGTCATTCACAGCAACCTCCTTGTTCTCATTCTTTTTGTCTGTGGAATTAGTCAAGGAGAAAAGCTTTGCAGAATGCAACTATTTTTCTGCCTAGCAGAACTAGCCCTGGTACAGCCTCAACAGGGTCAATATAGGGTCAACATAACCAAGGAGAGATGTCCACAGCTTCATATCAGGAACCCCTCTGATCAGGAGCCCCACTGACATATGGAAGGCATTGCATAGTAAAGCCATACTAATTTCTGATCCATTCCAGACCACATACAATCATAAATCAATCACATCTTTGTGGAATGAATGTCACTTATGGAAGCAAGCTTTTAGCAGAAAATTATCACTATGTGCATCCCTTCCTGTACCTGAGTTGGTCACAGAAAGTTCAAAACTCATTGAACCCAGAACATAAATTAACATTGGATACAATCCTCAAAAAATCGACGGATCTCTGCAAGCCTGTGAGGTGGAAGCTCTTTGATATCCTTGTAGTGACGATATTCTGGATCGTCAGCGCAGACAGCTATGATTTTATCATCTTTCTCTCCCTGCCATTCAGATTGAAGCAATCAGCAAGTGCTAGAAGTAAGGACCTTGGCTCAGGACAGCAAAAAAAATTTCTTTCTATGTTGTGGACTCATTGCATGCTGTGGAAAATCATCAGGCATCCATTCATGTCCAAAAAAGAGCCACCTCTGCAGTGTGTAGTGTCTTAGGCCTGGCTTTAGATTTATGGGAACAAATGAAACTCATTGGAATGCAACCATTTGAACAAAGTGGAATTTAGTCACCAGAGACACAGGCAAGAGGTAATTTCATAGCAGGAATGGAACATGAGTGCCATGCAATAGTTGACAAATCACCTGATCAATCATAGGCATGAGGCCAATTGCTCTTGCTCGAAGGAAGCACCCTGGAAGAACAGGTTCCTGTTGAAAACAGAAGCAATTCTGGCTACATTAGTCCATGGAGTCATCTAGAAAGGAATCTGCTTATGGCAAGATAATATGTACATAATCTCCCAAAACCTCATGAGCAATCTTCATGTCTGCCTGAAAGATTCCAGGGGTCTTTTTCCTCTCCAGTACTATAATGGGAGAAAACTCTCCAGTGGTCAACAGTCAGAGGGGAAGAAAAGATGAAACCTGCATGATGACGAGGACATCAATGGGGTCATTGTCTTCACAGAGGGTACGTGGAATGAAGCCATAATTGTGAGGGTAGACAACTGAGGAGTACAAAATACGGTCAACCTGTACAACACAAACCATACCACCACAGAGGAAATCAAAATGACAATTTGGATTTTTTACAGTAGTAATCATTGAGGAAGCACAACAATTATCAGCATGATGGTGGAGGAGTGTGCAGGCTTTCAAAACTTCAGAGTAGAGACCTTGATGAGACCACTCTTCTTGTCAAGCTCATATTTCACCTTGCTTCCTTTTCCAATCTCCACCACCTGCCATTTACATTATCAGGTCAGAAGCTTCTTCACAGCAGGAGCTGTATAGTTACCCCCCCCCCACTCAGCAAATCTGGGCATTCCTGTCATTCAAGACTTTTATTCCATTCCATAACCTCTCTAATTAGGTTCATCAAGCCCTCATAATCTGAAAATTGAGACCCTAAACCCTAAACCTTAGCTACTGCCCAGAAGCCCCTCTGGAGGGGCTTCACAATGTATCTACGGCTTGCAAGAGAGCTAGGCAGAGGAACTCACACAGTTGAACACCGCTGGTGCTTCTGGTCCTGCACACCAATCAAGCACCCCATTCACGTAAGGGAAACCGAAAACGATAATGCGCATACTAGAATACATGCTCAGAGAGACAGACAGGGCTTTCTACAGCTTGCACAGAACTGGCGCGCTAAAACTGCACCACCAGATCCAGGAGACTTGTGATCAATGCAAACCATCCTGGCAGGACTCCATTGATCGGTGAAACATGGATTGTGGCATACAGAAAGAGATGGAACGGTCGTTATGGAAGTGTGGAACACACGCTACACATAACTTATGCCCACGCAGTGGGAGGAGACTCACCTATTTCGAGATCATGCCATGGATGTGCTGCAACTGAGCGCCTGTCCATGGACAAATTGCTGTAATCGGCGACGGGAGTGATCCGTGCCGGCAGCTGCTGTTTCAGGGAAACAGTCCCTGAAACAGCAGCTGGTGGAGGAGCTCCCTTAGTGGTCATAATGGACAACTGGGGGCGAATCTGGTCACGCCTGTGTGGCTGCTCTATGCAGAGCTCTCAGCCCTTCATAAAAAAAGTTAAAAAAGAAGGCAAGAATGAGGTCTTTCTCTTACAGACAGTAAGTGTTCCTTCCTCATGAGACTCACGAGATGCACTTACATCCCGAGCTTGTATTCCTGTTATTACGACAGGGGACGCGCATCGTGCGGCTGCGTCCTCCAAGCTTTTGTGCGTTCGGACAAATGCTCTTCTTGATAGTGCACATAAATGCAGATCTAGACTTTTCACATATTATCAGAAATTGCTTAATCCGCTAAACTTGAAGATGCGATGAGAAGGAAATGAACAAAATTTGCGAACAAAATAGGCTTACCTCGCCGCTTCTTGAACAGCACAAGGAGCACACGCAGACAAGAGACGCGTCCTTAAGGGACGTTGCAAAGTCCTGCAAAATAAATAATTGTAGAAACTCGTCAATTGCGCGCACACACACACACAGAGGCCTTGACCAAAGTCTGGCTACATTATTGAGCTTTAGAGCAACGCCAATCCCCGCTATGGATCGAAACGCGAGTTTTCAATGGCGATCTAGTCATGGTCCGCCTAATTCAC
>Ga0209208_10008591_pt1 | contig 13587 bp, 9 predicted proteins | sample S1TSphfallax_3_FD_187694 | JGI IMG/M metagenome (GOLD analysis project Ga0209208, IMG submission 187694) | Host-associated microbial communities from peat moss isolated from Minnesota, USA - S1T2_Fd - Sphagnum fallax MG (SPAdes) (version 2) | ecosystem: Host-associated > Plants > Peat moss >...
TAATCATGACAAATTGAAGAAGGTTTTGGATATGTGATTCCGAGGACGGAATCCATAATGAGTTTGGGGGTGATGTAACTTGTTGAGTAATTTGATAATTACTTGGGTAATTTGTTTAAAGGGGAAAATTTAAGGATTGGATTTGGTTTTGGTGTCTTAACTTTCACATATTAATGTGGAAGTCATGTGCGCCATGTGGATGTTGTTTTCTTATCATTAATTATGGAATCACATGGGAAACCATGTGATGGATAAGTTTTAGGAAGTTTCCTGAGTAGTTTCCCTTAGGAAGTTTCTTGAATAGTTTCCCTTAGGAAGTTTCTTGAGTAGTTTCCCTTAAGAAGTTTCTTGAATAGTTTCCCTTAGGAAGTTTCTTGAGTAGTTTCCCTTAGGAAGTTTCTTGAGTAGTTTCTCTTAGGAAGTTTCTTGAGTAGTTTCCCTTTTGAAGTTTTTTGAGTAGTTTCCCTTTTGGTTAGTATTTAAGGAGGTGGTTGTGACCTTGAATGGACCTCTCATTTTTTTGTACAAAGTTATGATATGAGTAGAAAGTTTGTGAGAATGGAAGTTTAGGATTTTTAGAAGCTTTTGGTTTTGAATAGTTTTGGTGTTGTTTGTGTGTAGTTCATAGTAAGAGAATGGTGATGCTTACATAAACAATAAAAGAGTGGGAAGATAATTTTACAACCAAGAACATAGATTTCATAACTATGTAGCAATCATACATAGTTTCAGTCCTAAACCCGTTGTGTTGTACAAGTCCCTTAGTCAACATATGATGGTGTGGTTCTAAGTGGCAAAGTAAAGTCTCATAGGCTACCATGCATATGAAAGATTTATTTTTCTCAAATTTGACCAACCAACCTATAAAGGAGCACATCTTTCTCATTTTTGAGCAATTTAAAGGACTGGGGGTGTGCCTTCTAACCCTCTACACTATATCTTCAGACCCCATGAAGAAAGGACCTCATAAAGAAACAAGGCGAACGAAGCAGAGGGAGTGACCGATAAACTAAGTGTTCAGTCACCGGTCACGCTACCCTAGTCCCTGCCCTCCCGGGGGGGGGGGTGAAGGAAAGTGAGATAATAAGAAGAAGATTCGTGTGCGCAAAAGTGCGCGGACCCTGGCTGTCGAGCTAGGCCGGTCTCCGCCACGTCACCGTCGGTGCGCTGCACAGTCGGAGCATTTTAATGTAGGTATAGCCGAGGACTTTACGCTTTTCGTAAAAAGCCGCGGCTGTCAAGGCACATTGCGTACGGTCTCGAAGCGTGCCTCCCGATACACTTAAAAACACTGCCGCAGATTTTCAGGCTTCGTTTGCGTGGCCCAAGTGGCGGGTGGAGAACAGTAAGCGCGTCTGAAACGAAGTGGACCGAGACGTGAGTGTATCTAAGAAACAACGTTTTCTTGCAAACAGTCGTTTCTCTTTTGCTTCTACTGGGAGTGTCACACGCACTTGGCTTTTGCCATGTGTTGGTTTCTATCATTTCTTTGGCAGTTTCACATTTGCTTTGCTTTTGCCATGTGTTTTGTCTGCGTGCCAATTTCAAACGCACAGAAACGGGGTTTACGACACACAAAGTTGTTATGCCTTTCGCAGGTTGCTTCCAACCGTGTGTTGTAATCTGCGCAATCGTACCTGAAAGAAGCTGAAAAGGTTTGAACTTGGAACAGACGTCCGTTGACTTCCATTGATCAGCGTGTGATGAGCATCGAGATTTTGATTTCTGTAACGTACGTCATGGCCATGGTGGCGGGGGTAGGGATGTTCAAGCCCCATGTTCACTTTCGAAACTACGATCCTGTTGTCAATCCTCGTTCTCGTTATTTCTAGAAACGGTTTCATCCTTTGTGATCACCTTCACATTGCGTAGTGGGTCTCGTAGAAGTTTGGAGCGATTCTTTTGCCGGGAATGTCGACAGCAAGTTAAGGATTTTAGGAGCTGAAGGGCAATACTGCAGCGAGAGATTCACGGGTTTGGTCACGAGTTAGGTGACGGCAAGAAATGTGTTGTCTCTGTGTTTTGTAACTCCCGCATTCTTCTTTTCAAACATTGTCTCGTAGGGCTTCTTCTTCTTCTTCTTTAAGACTATCTTGGCGAACTCCAATTCCTGACCAAGAAGTGTATAGTTCGTTTGATGGAGAGAAGCAATTTTTTGAGGTTAGGGCGAAGCAGCACGGTGCAAGGGAGGACGAACGTTTTGAACCGACTAAAACTGATGTCGAGTAAGGGCAAGGCCATAGAGAAATACAAGGAAGAGTTGGAATTTCTGCAGCAACAACTGCTGGAGACTTCACCACTCAGGGCCTTCACATTTGAAGAGCTGAGTGCGGCCACTCAAGGTTTTAAGCGGTCTCTCGTACTTGGAGAAGGTGGATTTGGAGAAGTGTACGAGGGCTACCTCATTGACCACTCAGCAGCCTCAACCCACCCAGAGAATGCTGCCTTCAAATACCAGCATGTTGCTGTCAAACGTCTCCGCCAAGGTGGCCAGCAGGCATGCATCTTACTCCAAGTCTCTTTGGCATTGAGTCTTTGTGGTCCAAATTGTGATTCAAGAGCAATGACCCTAGTGGCTGGGGCCTTGTGGCCATGATCTCCCAAGTGGATTGTAGTAGGTTTGGAACCACTAGATGCATGTGTTATTTGTGTGAGGGTCCACTCACAATTGTAAACTGAGCCCAAATTGGAACATAATGAATCAATTGGCATCTCAGGTGTGAAGACCTAGTGCGCAGTTGCTTCCAAGAGGAAAGATATTTGCAAAACTAAGTGGTGCCTGTTATGGTGGTTAGAATTATGTGGATCTCCATGCAAACTAAGTAACTGTCTTAACAAGCAGATGAAGAAATTCTCAGTCATGCTCATTGGCAGATTCAACATCATGAGCCTAAATTGTTTCTCTATGCTCTCCTTTTACTGATGATTTGAAGCCTAGGTGTATATGTAGATGATGTTTCTGTGAGGTTGAATTATTAGAAAATGATGCTGTTCATGATTGTGTTAGTAGCCTTCAACACATTCATTGATAGCAGTGTAGAGCTCTGATTAGGTCATGTTAGTGTCAGTAGCCTTGTTTGGCTACAGCTATATGCCAAGCCTCATCTCCAAATGATCCCATTGTGGCAGCTGTTTCTGGCTGCATAAAGCCTACTAGATTTTGTGAAAGCTTGACACACTGCCATTGTCATCCTACTTGCAAAAGTTTGAGACCTTTTTTGTGGGTGGAAATGGATATGTCTAGGGTCATCGCGAGTGGTTGAATGAGGTATCCTTTCTTGGGAGATTGCACCATCCAAACCTGGTTTGGTTGATAGGATATTGTGCCCAACTCACAAAACTTAAGGAGGAGCGCCTACTAGTCTATGAGTTTGTTTTGCATGGATCTCTAGATAATCTTTTGTTTCAAACATCTGATTTCTGGCTACCCATGCCTTGGAATAGACGAGTGGATGTGGCTATAGATGCTGCCCGTGGCCTTGCTTTTCTTCATGATCATCAGGTCAGTCACGATAAACTAATTGTGGGTGCTTACTGCTTGGCTGTTAGAGCCCATCCTGCTCTCACTCCCATAGGATTGTATAGATTAGTTGCTATTAAACCAAATGCATTGTGACAGGAAGACTTGCTCACTTTAAGCTTGCAGATGTGAAGTTCAGGTTTTCTGAAGAGAGGCATGGATGGATTTGCAGGTCATTAATAGGGATATTAAGCCAAGCAATATACTGGTGGACCACAATTTTGTAGCCAAACTGTCAGACTTTGGGCTAGCCCATATGGGCCCTGAAAGTGACAGCTCACATGTCACCACCAGGGTATGTCTTATCAACACCATCAAATTGTAGATCCTTGTAAGGACAATCTTCAGATACACTTGCACCTGTTTCATGTCTACAGGGAGTGCAGCAAACAGATTATGGGCATAAGTTTCCATGTGTTCATCTTCTGATCTCAAGGTTTTGTTTTCCATGTTTGTCAGGTGCTGGGTACATTGGAGTATGCAGCACCTGAGTATATTCAAACAGGACACTTGACTCTGCAAAGTGATATTTGGTCCTTTGGGATAGTGCTGTTGGAACTTCTTTCAGGCAGACGAGCCTTGGACAGACATCGACCCCATAATGAGCGGAAACTTGTTGACTGGGCAAGACCACTCCTGTATCAGGGTACGATAAATAGCCTCATCGATCCACAGCTAGGTGACAGGTACATTTTTCTTTGACTTCTGAGACACACATGCAGATTCTTTGTGATCTCTGAACCTTGTGGCATTGACCAAACAGTCAATGTTGTATCATGTTTTGGATATAAACTGGTAACCTTCTAATGTTCAGAAGTTGGAAGGGATTACAGCATTCCTACAATAGAGGTCCAGAATCTGCAATAGACAGAGTTCTCACCAAGGATACTTCTTTGACTGCACAGATATTCTGCAGAGGAGGCAAAGGTGGTGCTCAATTTGGTGCAACAGTGCCTCCATAGAAATCGTAAGAATAGGCCCACAATGAAGGAGATTTTTCAGATATTATCATCATTGAAGGAATCGGAAAAAAAAGATGGCAATGTAAAAGCAAGCACTAGTTTGGTTGAAACACCTGAGACCTCATCAAGGTTGCCCTTGCTTAAGGAAGAGGATCAGAAGGTGTAACTGCCACTCCAAGGACTGCAGTAGAAACAACCGGTTTTTTGTGATTAGAGTGGCATTGGGGGAGGCACTTGTGACGGTCCATTATGCAGCATTGTGATATATGCCCACACGCGGTGTGCAAATGTGTGGCTGCTGACAAAAGAATTGAAATTTGCAAATAATAGATCCAAAAACCTTAAATGTTCAAGGATCTCTTAGGGTAAGATCCATGTGTGAGAGGATCATTGATAATTACCTCAATTGAAGCATGATGATATGCTGGACATGAAGAACTTAGACTACAAACTATTAGAAGCTTGCGTTCAACAGGAAACTTCTTCAAGATGAGAGTCCAAATCCCAGTTCAATGTTGCTGAGCTACTTGAGATAGGAGCTGATCAAACCGGACAATGGTGCACCAACTCTCGATACTTGTTAAGATCCTACTCACAAGATAATGACTTCAGATCACCACTTTTGAAGGATATGGGTTTTTCCATCAAGCCCTGCTCTGTGTCTAGGAACCCAGGTTTCAGCCAACATTACCCTCACACCCTCAGCATGGAGCAGTAGAAAGAAAGGTGTGCAACAATTGAATGTACACAAAAGCTATCAGATCTCATGTAGGTGAAAGAGGGGGGCATGAAAACTGCAGACTGAGTATTCAGAATGTCAAAATTGGGCCACAAAGACAACTTGAACTCAGAAACAGTTTTGAGTCTGAAAAAACAAAAACCACATAGCAATTGAGGACACCAGTCAGAGCAGTGGCAACTGCTAATGAGTTCCAAACTGTAAGGAAGATTACAGTTACACATGCTAGGTGGATAAAAGTGATGTAAGAAAGAGAGAAGAAAAGCAAGCTCAGACCATACTGGAAGCAAACTCTGAGAGAGAAGAATGTGGAGTGAAGGGAGAGTGATTGCAAATGAAAGCATCAGATACAAAAGCAGACTGGATACATACAGGTGGAAGTTGGAACAGAAGAATGGAGTATTATTAACTTATATCATGAAACTCGATAATGTAATCAGAAGCTGCCTCGCTACCTTGTGGCGCTGTGGGCAGAGGGCAACCAGACATAATGTGCTCAACCACACCAGCCAAGGGTGTGCACCCCATCCCCACAGCAACAAGCGACTGAACCAATCCTTGCAATTCTCTCAACTCTGGAAAATAATCAGAACACAGCACAAACTTGGTGTATTGTCCATCCAGCACCACACTAATCCATTGCAGCACTTGTGCCATTGATGGCACTCTGTGTTTAGCATGCCCACTTTCTGGAAACGGTGTATGTGTGAGTCTCTTTGAGAAATGATCCAGCCATTTGTGCAAATATTGAAGCAGTCGTACAGCTTCCCCTGTGTCAAGCTCCACTATCACAGCTGCCAACACAGCTTCATCTTGTCCTGAGGACACCAATTCATGGAGGCAAATCTCCCAAGCTTCAAAACCATCAACCACACAAGCCATTACAACTGCTTCAGAGAGAAAGTCTCTTTTCCTTGCCTGATTGTTGTCTCCGTTGGCACTGTTGTCAGTATTTCTTCGCACCAATGCCGCACTTACAGATGACAACGAGTCCCTTACCTGAGCAGCTCTTTCTATGCTCTTGAGAGCAGCTGCTCTTTGTTCTCGCCTCACCACTTCAAACGATCTCCTGGAGGCTTTGGATTCTTCCAGGAAGAACTTTAGCATGGCAAGTATGTCAGATGGAGCCAAATCCTGCACGTTGTGTGCAGCCAGAGTGAGAAGCACTGCTTGCCTCTCCTCCACCAACTTGGAAACCAGTTGCGGATTCTCATTGCTCGAAACCAGTCCCTTCTCAAGCAAAGCTTTGATGGCACTCCAGAAGCGCAACCCTAAGCAACATCTCTGCAAAACTGCTACAAGTTTCCGACCTAATAACACTCCTCCTTTCCGCAACATCTTGGAAAACTGTTCTTCTTCACTTTCTCTTGACAAACTTCCACTGTTCACAGCTCCATTCTCTCTCACCTCCTCACCACCACCAGCAGTAGTCTCCTGATTCAAGTGTGGAACAAAGCAGCCGCTTTCTCTCTTCTTCCTCATAGACTTTTCTATCACCGGCCGCACCATGTCCATGAACTCCCGGATGCTGAAAGATGGCAAGAGTTCAAGCTTCCTTTTCAGCTCATCAACCAAACGCGCCTCGTCTTCATCGGGAGCTTCCACATGCCATTCCCCAATAGCTTCTACGCTGATGAGATCCCCACCGCTTAGATTCCCACTGCTCCCACCCGCCACTGTCTGCTGCAAACCTCCAATGCTCACTGACGGCCGCATCGTCATGCTCCATCCGGACTGAGAATCCACACCAACCCCGTCCTCCGCCTGCGCCGCCCTGGTCACAATCTCCAGCAAAGACAACGCCATCACCACTCCCCGTCGAAACTAGGACGAAACCCCACTTCGTCGTCCTAAATCCCCACCTCCTTGAAGAAACTACAAACAACAAATAAATAAATAAATAAAACCCAGCCAACTATGTGAGCAAAAAGGCCTTCTCGCCGCCGTGCAGAAACTCGAGCCGCATCCTGCAACTCCGGATTGACGGAACACAAAACGCGAACCTTGAGAGCGCAGTAATTGCGTCTACGAAGGATTGATACAGCGAAAACTCAACCGGAGCTCCAAACCCTAATGGTGAAAAACCCTAAACCCTAATGACTGTGTGCCGTCCGGTGTGCTTTTTCTGGCGGGGGCGAATTTTCGCTCTTGGCGACCCAAAAAAATGGAAATGGAGGTGAATCTGAAACAGAGGGCTTTTTTTGGGGGAAAAAAGGACAGGAGTTTCCATTTTGAGAGGAAAAAATTTCTGAAGCCATCCTTTTATTTAGGCAATAAGTTGCAACCTGTCATGTGGCCAAAATATGGGAGGAATCCTTCCTTAGTTTTTCTACTTTCCTTTCGGACCTGTAGCCAAATTTGGGTAATTCCTTTTGTGTATGATAGCCAACCCAATTACCTCACAAATTTGGGAAAACAAACACTGGTGGCGCCTTCTGCTTTCTCTCAATTTTTTTTTTGCCCTTTTAAATTGGGGCAAGGAAAAGAGTGGCAAACACTAAACAAGAGCAACAAATTCAATGCAACATCGGGTTCGACGCAGTTGGAAGACTATGTCCCCAAATCATCATTAGCCCAGGCCAAAAATAATGATGAACAGTTTTGAAAATAGAAATTTCATGCAGCCAATGGGAAGGCTCAGCATGCACTCATGATGGGCCCTGGTTTTTTCTTTCTTGGGGGGGGGGGGGCTGGGGGGAGTTGTTTTTTTTGTTTCACTTCCTTGTTCAATCCCTGCCCCTGCCATTAGCCTAGGCCAAAAAGCATGCTTCAGTGTACCCATTGGCTGCATGTATTTTTGGTGACCAACAGTTTTGGAAACCAAAAATACATGCAGCCAATGGGTACACTGAAGCATGCACACAAGGTGCCTTGATTTTTTTTCTCTTAAGTTTTGGGTGGGGGAAGGAATTTTTTTCATTTTTCCTCTGTTCGCAACATGTTCCTTTTTTGTTCCCTTCAAGTTTCCAATGAGTTCCCATCAGGTTCTCAATATGTTCCCTAAGTTCCCAATGGGTTCCCCAAGTGTGTTCCCAACAGCACCTTGATTTAATCCCATATGTTTTGTCCAAAGTCCTCCCTTCTCACCTATATATGTGGGCCAAAGGGTGCAGCACTCCATCTTTCAATAGAATCTTTTATATTGAGGAGCTTCCATAGTTTCAATTTTTTTGTGATGGGCTAATCAAAATAACATTGCCACAATAAAAAAGGTTGGACTTGTGAAGCACTCACAACTAATTAATACCAATGCCTAGAAAAAAAGTATTTTGATTGTACCTGCACTTATGATTTGTTGGAAATTGACAATGGATGGATGAGAGAATAAAGATGATAACAACATTGATTTTACCATGAGCTCTCCATCAACCTTAGGATCACACACGTCTTGCTACAAACCTTTGATCCACCCTTGAATTCTATGAGGTGAACACCTCATGTAAATGTTACATATCCTAGAAGCGTATGCATAGATCCATGCACAAGGCCATTGTCTCATGCATTGACATATTTCACACCAAAATTAATTAGAGATAATTAAGTAAACTTATTTAACATATCTTGTAGTCTCAAAAGTATGTGCATATAACATAAATATTTCAAATAACTATAATTTGGTATGAGTAATTTAAGTAACTTGGTAAGAAGTTGATATCTAACATGATTAGCACTTCAAGTAATGTTTTTACACTATATTTTCAATGTAAAAAAAGTGATATATTGATTAAAATCTCCTCTCTCAACCAAAGGGTTCAAAGTTAGATTTTTTTTTTCCAAAAACTTTCTTCCTTCCATGAACGAAATGGATGAAAATAATAATATTTTAAAAAAAATTCTTTGAGTCAAGTGCCCCAGGGAGAAAGGTATTTTCCCTGGGGAGGAGAAAGAGGTGGTTCCAACCATTGTTTTTTTAGGGAGAAAAATATTAAGTTCACTCAAAGAGCAACTTCCCAAATGTTTGACAAGAAAGTTCAAAGGGGTAACAGTGTCCAAATCAAACATTGTTTATATCACTGAATTTTTTCTGAAACATAAATATTTAAAATGGTCTTTCATTCTTGAGCTAAAAGTCATCACAAAAAGAAAAATGGATGTCAAATTTTCAAATGTCTTTCTCCCCCAAGGAGGAGAGAACTTACTCATAGGGGAACTTACTCCAGGGATCCTTCTCTCCTAAAGGGAAATTGCTCCACACGATAATCCCTTTCTCTTGGGGAAGAAGTTTTTCTCCCCATGGGAACATGGCCGAAGCTACCATTTTGTTGAAAAATCCCTTTCTCCCCCATAGCATGTAACTCAAAAAGTTGCCCATAAGCTATTTTTTTCATCCATTTCATTTAGGGGAGGACCAAAAGATTTTTTTTTTAAAGATTGAAAGTTAAACCCTTTCGTTGAAAAGGGGGACAATTAATAGATCTTTTTTTCATTGAAAATATTGTGTAAAAAAGATAATTAAAATGGCAATCATAGTTCAGGTACAATCATAAATATTTTGAAAATATTTTTCTTATTATACATTGTACTGCAACTATGTTAAGAACAATGCCACATTGAATCTGTTGCTCCTATTTAATGTATAGGGAACAAAGTGGGGGGGGGAGGGGAAAGAGAAAATTGCTATGTTGAGATTTGTATAAGAGAAGGGTCTATCTGAAGACCCTTCTAGAAATTCAAGGTACCTACTACATAGGACTCTCTTGAGGATTGAAGTAGCTTTAGTGTAGGGGCAACTTTGACACATAGCTGTCCAAGAATTATTAAATTTGAAGATTTCATGTCAAAAAATAGAATATTCCAAAAAAAATTGTATTTTCTTCTCAAAATTTTGTTCTTTGAAAACAGTAAAATTTTGAAAATTTTCAACATTGAAAACTGGGTTTTGTATAGGAAATGGGTCCATCTTAAGACCCCTTTGGAGATTCAAGGTACGGTGTGATTTAAGGTACTTATTACAGGGGACTCTTTTGGGAATTGAAGTCGCCGAGTAGAGGGGCAGCTTCAACACATGTTTGTGGAGTAATTTATTTATTTCCAAGATTCCAATTTGAAAACAAAATATTTCTCAATATGCAAAAAAAATCTTTTATTTTCACCAACAAAATTCTGTTCATTGGAAAAAAAGTAAATTTTCGACATTTCTTCAAATGATATAATGAATGGTAGAGCTGCCAAGCTGCTATGGTACTGATTGTGTATGATGGAACATGCTGAATGGTGAAATGGGGCACAATGGCCTGTACTCTGCACACTCTAATATAATGGTTTTCATGAATTGCGTAATGGGCATGTGGAATTGTACATGAGACATGTGGATTTTGCACAATGGTTAGGTTGGGTAGACCCAAGAAGTCTTGTCCATTGTGCATTGTAAGGGCATAAAAAAGGCAGAATGAAAGCCATTATGTGTAGGGTTAATTCCCAAGGTGGGGGGCATTCCAAAATAAGAGGCCTAGGATGAGGTGGTAGGTGAGTTTGGCCCTGAATTTGGGAATGTGTTCCATCCCATGGTCTTTAACCACTGTAAAGCATGACAAATATATCATGAACCTAAACATTGACCAGGCATATAGAGAGGGCCCTTATGCTTATTCTTTAAGGGTAAAAAGGATCTTACACCTAGAAATAGGTGAGGGGTAAGGAGGTAACCATTTAGGTAGGTGTAAGATTCCTCCTCTTTTTCTAGATACCAGGTGCCCTAGAAATACACTTAGGAACTTTCTCTCATTGCTTTCTGAGGCAAGTGAAGGGAACCAAAAATTCAGGGAAATGTCCTAAAATATGATCTACATCCCTTTTGTTTCCTTGAACATAACATGTAGCATGATTCGTATGTATTTGGGTCTTTTTGGGGTTGTTTTTCTCTCAACCCTGACCTCCATACTATCCTCCCACCTAGCTACCCTTGCTGACCTATGTCTTGACCTCGCCTACCAACTTAACAATCAACCCTGCTACCCACCCACCCTACCTTCTTACCCTCTATCTTTTCTTAGCTAATTATTATTTCAGCCAAAAACCTTGGTTAAATTTTTATCTTTTGACAAAAGTTCTATTTTTTTCCTGGTTAAAAAATTATTTCTCAATGAAAATTTTATATTTTCTTAGCTAAACCTTTAGCTTGCAGCAAAACCTCTAATCTATGTTGGAGGTTCCATCCGGAAGAAAACCCAAAACCAGTTTTCTTAAACTGGTACATTGAAAGGTATTTGGGTCACACCTGCCCCCTATTGGGAGCTTTTTCTTAGGTGAGATGGGCAACCATCTGCAAGAGCTGCACTTTTTTGTGTTGTTAAGAGTCCATTTTAACATGAATCAACAGGTGAAAACATGATTGAAATACGTATTGCCAGTGATATATTTGGTTGCAGTTTGGAACAGACCCATGAAGATCCCCATTACCACCTAATGAAATAATAGTTTTTCCTGCTTTCCACAGCATGTAATAGACAGACAGCATATAATTTCTAATCAGTGCCAGACCCTATATTACACTCTTATGACACAATCTCTGTTGTTGGGCTGTGTGTAGTGTATGTGCATTAGGTACTTCTCTTGAAAACCAATGAGCTTATGAATTTGAAAAATCCCTGCTCAGGACTCCGAACCACCCTGGAGGTTTCATCAAGTGGAGCAATTGGTAATCAAACCTGAAACCAATAACTTAGTTTGTGAATTTTTGTAATTTCTCAAACTCAAAAATTTGATCTTGACTTCTAAAGGGTAAATTCAGAAAAAAGAATCAAATTTTCTATAATTGATTCTAGAAGGTTAACATAGAAGGATGCTTTTTTTTTAAACTAATATCTTGTTTGTAGCCAAATTTGGCTACATTTTCTTGTGGCTGATGGCACTCCACCTATATCACAAAATTGAAAATAAAAAACATCGTAAGAAACTAGGTAAACAAAGACTAAAGATTTTCATGAAAATCAGAAATTGGACAACATTGAGAGGGAATAGAAAAAACCTCATACTTAGATATATGTGTAAAACAATAGGCTTGCACCCCTCAAGTTCTACAATTTATACAATATTACATTTACCAAGTTATTGAGACAAAATGAAATACTATTCTATCACTCAACCACATATTCTACTCTGGAGTCTAGATGGTCGTCAATCTCCTTTACCAATCCCTTTATTAATCAAACTTTGGATAGGATAAAGGAAATTATGTAATTCATCACTTGGAAGAAAAGAACATCTATTGTGTATGGGCCAATGGATTCTGAATCCTAAACCTTTGCATGCCCTGGCAGCTATTATCCATAGATACAAGTCTTTTAAGAAATAAAGTTGTATAGCCAAATTGTCTAGACAAAACCTTTCCCCTTCAGAATCTCATAGGTCACTATGTAACAGAAAACATGTTAATCATGCCCTAATAATAAATTGAAAAATCTCCACATATCATAATCACAAGGAAGCAAAGACTGAAGAATGGTAAGTTATTGGAGCAAAGGTGTTGGCCTACAAGGTATTAAAGGAGATTGTAGATTTTAGCATACATTTGACAACCTGATTTGCTACCTCAAAAGGAACACCTAATCTTTTATTTTAATTACTCTGCTAGCAAGTGACCCTTTAATTACACCTGATAAGGAGTCCAGAGAGAAAAGGCATTAGGGTTAGGGTTATGGATCAGCAACTAATGAGGAAGCAAAGAACTAGGGTTCGGATTATAGCTCTGCAACTGATGGGGAATACAAGGAGAAAAGGCATTCGGTTTAGGGTTATGGATCTGCAAATTGACGAGTACGAGCTAGAAATTTAGGGCTACCAGATCTGCATCCTGATGATGTGCAATTTTTAAATCAAGGTTGATGGAAGAATTTTGCTCTTCCGTAAGATGAAGCCGCTGCAGAAATCGAGAATCAAAGGCAGCAGCTGCAGGAATCGAGAATTGAAGGAAAAAGCAGCAGCAAAAGCAGGAGCGTGGATCCATTGTTGCGAGTTGCCAGAGAACAAGAGAAAGCCTACGATATCGCTTTGTTGCTGATGCTCTGATGCTGTACATTGACGTGATTGAATCCCTCTCTTGTCCAGTCTGATGAAGCTCGCTGCAGCTTCAAGGTTGTCGATTGATCGATCTGTTGAAGATGATTGATGATCTGTTGCTTTGAGCTGATGAATCCAGCTGGTTCCATGAATGGTTTTTGCTGCAGAAAGGAAGGAAGGAAAGAAGATGATGTTCCTTGGGATGCTGAGGAATCCAGCTGCTTGCACAAATGCTTTTTGCTGCTGCAGGCAGGAAGAAAGGGAAGGAACCAATCAGAGGTCGGGATGATGATGGATCACGAGATCTCGGGATTCAACAATTGCACACCCTCGTAAACGCCTTCCAGAGGCGAACAACTGCTCACATA
>Ga0209208_10008593_pt1 | contig 13586 bp, 13 predicted proteins | sample S1TSphfallax_3_FD_187694 | JGI IMG/M metagenome (GOLD analysis project Ga0209208, IMG submission 187694) | Host-associated microbial communities from peat moss isolated from Minnesota, USA - S1T2_Fd - Sphagnum fallax MG (SPAdes) (version 2) | ecosystem: Host-associated > Plants > Peat moss >...
AAGAGTGGCAACAAAATTGCAGAAGCCGAAGGCAAACATTAAATCAGGCCCCAGGATCTTGAATGTCGTTAAGTAGGTACCTAGGAGGTAGGTAGGTAGGTAGGTACCTAGTACAGAAGTACCGCCACATCAATGTTCACGCCAATAAAAAGTATTAATTAAATTTAATTAATTAATTAATTAATTCGTCGCCCTCATTGCTTGGGCACATTTTTACAGGGTCAGAAATTTTAGTGTATTTGGAGGTCATGTTATAGATAGCAATCTTTTTATCTTCCACCAAAGAACTTGGCTCTCTTCCTTCCTAGGGCATTTTGGTTTTTAAAATGCTTGCTTTTTTCGGTTTTTTTTAAGTCCCTTGTGGGTAGTTTCATGCATTTTTTAAAATAATAATAATAATAAGTTTTTATGCTTGATAGCACCTTCGAAATGGGTGTCTTTTTTCTTCTTCTTTTTTCCAAGGAAACCCCATTCCTTAAGCATTACCTTATACATATTCCATCCCTCATGAAAATCTCAACATTATAATTTAGGTTGTTAGGTTGCAATTTACAATCCATGTTGGGTGGTTTTCCTCTCCCCAATCATTAATTGATTGGTTTTTAGTCTGGTTCACTAATGGCCCTAACAATTGACTTGTTTATTCTAAGTTCAATTATAATTGAACTATGAAAATTAGACCTATTTTTAAGAATATTAAATCATGAAAACTTGGGTTGTCATAAGTGTTTAATCATATGTTCTTAGGATTTTCCCTTTAGGGAAGTTTGTAGGTTTAAAATTTAAAGAATCCAAGGAAGTAGTCATTGGATGCTAGAGGTGTGCAACATAACAATTGAATTAAAGTTTTTAGTCTTTTTTGCAAAGTTTGTTTCTTGTTTGCCTTTCAAATATCAAAGGCTTCAATGCTTTTGATTCACCCTTTTCATTTTTTCTTCCAATCAACTTGTGATGAGAAATTTTGTATTGAGAAGATTTGATTGAGGTTGTTGTTAATGGTTTTTTTTTGCTTGGTTTTGTTTTGAATTTTGTTTTTAATCATTTTCTTTTCCTATTGTTGCTAGTCCTTTTTTGTGTTACTATTTATTTGCATTGTTGTTTTGTTGTACTATTGTTCTTTTGTTTGGTTTGGTTTGGTTTGGTTGTTGATGTTGTTCCTTTGCATCGGTGTTCCTTCATGTAGATGTTTTGCTATGTTGTTATTGTTTTGTTGTGGGTCTCCACCAATTTTTGTTGTTGCCACCTTTTAAGTAGCATGTTTATCCATGCATTTTCTTGGTTCATCACTATTGCTCTTCCACATTGTTGTTTTTTCCATGTTCCATTGTTATTAATATGTGTTTTGTGTTAATATTCTCCCACCCTCCATTTTGCTTTGTGCAAGTTGTAAATGTGGAGGTCATTTTATTGTGGAGACCATTGTATCATTGCAAAAATGTTTGAGTAACAAATGAATAATTTTATTTTTTAAATTGAAAAAAAATTACAAAAAAAAAATTAATTTGTTTAGCGATGCAATTTTTAATTTTGTGTTATAAAAGAACTTGTTATAGATGTCAACATTATGGAGTTCATTCATATGAATGTTCATTTATAACTTATCATTAAATTTTTTGTTCATTCTTAATTATTTTTTAATTTATTTCTAGTTATTTTAAATTATTTTTAGTTCATTTTCAATTCATTTCCAATTAGGTTTTTAGTTCACTTCCAATTGATTTTTAATTAGCGTTTAATTTTTTTTTAGTTATTTTTAATTAACTTTCAGTTTACTCTTAGTTGAGTGTTAATTCATTTTTAATTGAATCTTAATTCAATCATAATTCACACATGGGTGGAAATGTTTTAGGAATTTTTTTTATCTAAGTGTTTAATGGGTGTGAATAAGGGTAAAATTTTCCATTGCCTTTAATTGTTCAACACTAGTTTTAGGTATGTTTTCTTGTCATAACCTTGTTTTATTTCAATCTTGCAATAAAATCTTGTTGGATTATTGTCTTGCACATGTCATGTTTTTGTTTCTTTTTTTTTTGTTTTTCTTGTTTCATGATTTGGATTTGGAATTAAGCCTACATTTTGTTCTCATTTTGGATTAAAAAATCTTATAAACTTGATTATTTTTGTGCCAATGAGAATTTCAAATAACTCCCATTAAACTTTTTTTGTTATTTTTATTCTTGTTATCCTTTTGTTTTGAGAACATGTATACATCAAGGGAAGAAATTATTTTGTCCATGGAAAAAGTCCTTGCTATCATTAGGAATCTTAAACAACAAAATCAAGCACTTCCTAAATCTATTTTCATTTTCAAACTAATCAAGTTTTGACCTTTTTAAAATGTGTTTTTACAACACAACCCCAACCATAAGAACCACAGATAAACCTACCTAACAAGTTTGATGGCACATGTTCAAAGTTTTGAAATTTTGTCAACCAAATGCATATGGTCATCCGATTTCATTCTCATCAGTATCCAATTAACTTAGCCCAAGTTGGATTCTCAACATTTTGGTGTCAAACAAGGCCTTGTTTGGTACATTGTTTTGTTGCAACATCAATCACCTTTATTCAAGAACTTTGAAACATTTCTTGAAAAGTTCAATGCCACCTTTCGAGATTTGGACAAAGAACTCACATTTAACATCAAACTACAATTTTTTTGACAAGGATCACATTAAGTTATGGTTTATACATTAGATTTTAAACAATTGGCTTGTGATATTTCATGAGGTGAAACAACATTCATAAGTTAGTTCTAATTTTGGTTACAAAATGATGTGAAAGACTTGCTACTCACCATGTTAGACCCTTCAACATTAAATTAACCCATTGCAGAAGTTGTCAATGTGATAACATGTTTTTAAACATTGACAAAAGAAATGTCATGAACCAACACCAATAACACAAAAAAAAAATCCACCTGCAATGTTAACCTAGCTTTTGGCAACCTTGCCAAAAAACGACCCCATGCAAATTGATAAGACAAGATTCAAACCCCTCATGGAACAAGAAAAACAACATCGACGTATAAGAAATCTTTGTTTGTATTATGAAAACTAGGTCATGTTGTTCACAAATGTCCGAAAAAACATGTTCCACATGTAGCACATACCATCTTTGGTACCAATCCACAACTAGAGGAGTCATTAGTAAAAAATATGTCTTTTTTGACATATTTTTGTCAACTAAAAGAATTTTAAAAATGTTGTTATCGACTACAATTTTGACTATTTTAGTTGACAACAACATTTTTTTGACTTTTTTAGTCAACAAAGACAAGTCGAAAAATACATGTTTTTCTATTAGTGAGTTAGGAAACAAACATGTTTAATCTCAATAAGGACCACGGGTTGGACCTTGATGCATCATGTAATGATAATGGTTCCAACCTATCAAATCTAGCACCATGTTTCTTGCTACCAATCATTGTCAAATGTAATAAGCTTGTGACAATGGAGACCCCAACATTTTTTGATTCTAACTCATCAGCATATTTCGTTGACAATGAGTTAATGTGACAATACAAGTTGGTTCTAATGGAAAAGAGCACATTAATGCTAGTTGAAGTCATTGACAATCAGAATATCTCATTAGGATTAATCACATATGAAACCAAAGCATTAGACCATTGGTTTTCACATCAACAAGGTTGTTTTCAATGTCATTTCATCTCTAAGAAATCCTATCATCATTGGATTGTTTTGTCTTGTTCTACATAATCTATGAATGGATTGGCATACAAAGAGTCTTCATTTTGAAACACCACAACATAAGGCCTTCGAATGTGAAACCCTTGTTAGAAGCATGCACGGGAAAAATCAAAATGGGGTATGTCATGTAACTAAAAACAAGCATGGGGATGAATGCATGCAAAATTTAAAATAAAAAGAAGACCTCAATAGTACAAGAAGGTTTAGGTACCTTAAATTTTTGTTTGTTGGAGCGAAAACTTTCGTGCAAGTTGCCAAGAAAGGAAATCATGCAATCTTAATTTACATTTTTCCACATCCACATGAAACTCCTTCCCAATACCAAGAATTCAAAGAGTGCAACCTCCTTTCGAACCAATCTACAATTTGTCACAAAACAAACTTGTAGCTCTTCATGAATACATTAACAATTTTTTTGGAAAGGGGTTCATTCAACATTCCAAATCTCTAGCTAGTGCCCCTATATTTTTTGTCAAAAGAAAGATGAGTTTTTACAAATGTGTGTTAATTATTGTGGATTGAATTGAATCATTATCAAACATCAATACCTTTCGCCCCTAAACTTAGGGTTTTTGGACTAGCTAAATCATGGCAAGGTGTACAGCAAGATTGATTGATGTGTGGCATACAAGTTAGTGCACATTCAAGAAGGTGATGAATGGAAAATGATGTTTAGAACCTGTTACGACCATTTTGAATATGTAGTGATGCCATTTGGCCTTACCAACGCGCTTATTATCTTTCAACATTTGATGAATGATGTCTTTTGTGAATATTTAGATGATTTTGTGGTCTGCTACATTGATGACATCCTCATTTTCTTCAAGAACATGGAAGACCACGAGTGCCATGTATGTTTTGTTTTGGAAAACCTTTGAGAAGTTGGACTTTATTTCAAATTGGAAAAATGTGATTCCATCAATCTAAAACGAAATCATTGGGTTATGTCATCTTTGGAAATGACATTCACATGGATCCTCATAAGGTTTAGACCATTATCAAATGGGTTATACTAGTTTTTATTTGAAATGTCGAATGGTTTTTTGGATTTATCAACTTTTATCAATGTTTCATTGTCCAATATTCTTTAGTATTAGCCCCTTTTGGTTGTTTGATTCGAAAATATCAACCTTTTTCTTATGTAATTGAAGTTGATAATTTTTTCAAATTCTAAAAGCTTATTTCACGACTGCCCCATTCTTGACTCATGTAAACCCTTCCAAACATTTTTTCTTGGAAATGAACGCTTCTAATTTTGCAATAAATGTTGTACTCTCACAACTCGGAGAAACCGTTCATTCTCATAAATTTTCTCCTAGGGAAATTAACTACGAGATTGATGATAAAGAACTTCTAACCATTGTGGATGCCTTTGAGGAATAATGTCATTTGCTTGAAAAATCTCAACATGAAATCATTGTGATTTTTAATGACATAACGTTTCTTTGTCAAATTCGTGAAGATTTGAAAAAAAAACCCGTTTGTTATTGGCATTTAATGCCAATGAAGGAATCATCATCAAATCCAAGATTTTTTCAATGATCATGTCGAGTTTGAATTTTAAAATGGTCTACTATATTGTGATGGTTTTTTATATGTTCATGATGGCCTTGCGCAACTTCAAGTTCTCTAGCCTAAGCACGATGTTTTGGATATAGGCCATTTTGGATTCAACAAAACCATGTAGTTAATGTTTCAAGATTATTAATGGCCATAGTTTTGGAAATATGAGTAGGAGTTTTTTAGATTTTATCATGTTTATGCTCAAGTAAAACATCCTTGTCATTGCCCTCATGGTCTCCTTCAACCATTGTCGATTTTTGCATCCCCATGATTTTTAATTTCCATGGACTTGCTCACAAATCTTCCACCTTTTAATTCTTATGACTCCATATTAATGGTGGTCATGGATTATTTGACGAAGATAGTTCATTTCATTCCCTGTACCAAAATAATAATTGGTGAAGGAACAATTAAATTATTCCTTAATCTTGTTTTTTGATATAATGATTTTTTTGAGGATGTCATTTTTAATAGTGGATTTCAATTTGTATCTGAGTTTTGGAAACGACTCTTTGAACTTTTAGATTTCAAAGTAATTTTTTCATCAACTTTCCACCCCCAAACAGATGGTCAAACATAACAAATTAATCAAATTTTGGAATAGTATCTACGATGCACAATCAATTTTCATAAAAAATAATTGGTCAAAATTTTCGGCCATGGCAAAATTTGCCTACAACAACATAGTGCATTCATCAACCCAATAAACATTTTTCTTTGTAAATCATGGTTTGCACCCCAAGTTTGACATTGAAGGTGTGAACAAAATCATGAATCTAGTAGTTAAAAATTAGGCCATGTGGTTAGCAATGTTTGAGTTCAACTTATATCTAACCTTGAAGAAGCACAAAAGCAATACAAAGAAAATGTTTATGAACATTGGAAAGTACAACCTAACTTCAAGGTCGAAAACCAAATTTGGCTTTGACAACATATATCAATTCATGAGTTTCATCAATGATATCCAAACAAGCCCAAGTCTACTCCTCGTGGAATTTGTTGTTAAAAAAAGAGGTGATGTGATAAATGCCAACACCATGGAGTTCATTCATATGAATGTTCATCCATGTGACTTGTAATTAACTTGTACCTAACTCCTAATTTGATTTCAATTCACTCTTAGTTAATTTTAGTTAAATTTTAGTTCACTTCTAATTCATTTTTAGTTAACTTTTAATTCATTCTTAATTAAATTTTAGTTTATTTCTAGTTCACTTCTAGTTAGTTCATAATTCACTTTTAGTTGAATTTTAATTCATTCATAATTCACACATGGGTGGACATGGCCCACACATGGGCACACATGGATGAACATGGGCTACATGTAGGTTAGAACTAAATGCCCAATGGATATAAATAGGGGTAGAATTCCCCATTACCTTAAGTATGTTCAACATGAAATTTGGGGTTTTTTTTGTCATAGCTTTGTTCTATTTTTATTTTAGTATATTCAACACCAATTTTGGGTAGTTTTTTGGTCATAGCCTTATTATGTTTTTCTTTTGTTCTTGTAATAAAATTCTATTGGATTTTTGTCTTGCACATGTCATGTTTTTGTTCTTGTATTTTTTGTTTCGCAATTTGGATTTGGAATTAGGCCTACCTTTGTTCTCATTTTGGTTTAAGAGTTTTTGTAAACTTGATTGTTTTCATCTTCATGACAAAACCTTTCAAGAAGATGATGTGTAACAAAAGCAAGTTTTGAAAATTTTGGTCCTTTTAATTATCAAGAACCATTTGCATTTGAAGTTTGTAAAACTTCAATGGTTGAAACATTTTAATATACACTTATGTGTAAGAGTTGTTTGGTTTTCCAAAAAAAACATTTCACAAGAAATTTTGCTTGAATTCATGGGAAAAAAAAAGAATTATATGGGTTCACCCATGCTAACATGTACCAAAATAATTATAATCATTATTTACTATTTCATGTTTTTAAATGATAATTTAAATTGATGTTCAATTTTTTCAATTTATTTATATAACAAACATTGATAATATATCATGTTAACATGTGAATAAATTTTTGAAATCAGTCCAATGAATAAAAAATACCCAAAAAGCATTTTTAAAACATTATAACTAATCTTTTTAAATAATAAAAAGACTTATAAAACAACTTGAAAGGATTTGAAATTGAAGTATTTTTAGCAAGTTTTTAATATGAACCTTACATATTAGTATTCTTAAAATATTTCAAAAATATCCTTAAAATATTTCAAATTAAACAGCCATTTAAAAGGGTAGGCCTAGGTTCTATTAACATGTGTGGACCCATATTTACACCATTTTTGGTAGAATCTCATTTTATAATTACAAGTTTTGACCTATGGATGTCAAAAGGTGCCCATGATTAATTGTTTAGTGGTTAATTGGCAACGAAAACATATTATGATTGGATTATTTGAAATCATAGATAGTTATGGACAATCTTTGGCCAACAATTTAATTAAGTTGTTGGAAAAGTATGATTTCAAAAACATATATGAATGGTGAAAAATATAACTTAAATATTATGATTATTATTTTTAACTCAATTATAAGTTGTAACATTTTGGGTTTGGAAGAAAATTTCCAAGGTATTTGTTTTGATCATGCATTTTCTAAAGCTTACCATGACTCTTTTTTTGTAGAGGCTTGAAATATGTATTTATCAAGGCTAGATAAAATGATTTACAAAAATGTATAATTGGGCCCAAAAAATCAAGAAATGCAAACAAGAATGGAATAAGGCTTGTGTTGATTTTAACCTTATGTAAAGGACATTAAATATTCCAACAAACACAAAGTAAAAAACTTCAATTTGCAAAACACTTTTATAAAAATTTAAAAATTGAAATTCTTATTATATATATATATAATTTTTATATTTTATTTTACAATTTTCCTAACAAAATCATCATATTCTAGGAAGTTCTAAAGTTCAAGGAATATATTTTGTTATAACAAACAAAATGTTGTGAAGATGGTCCCACCCAAGTTCCACCTCCTTTGACATGGCATATTTGCCAAATTATTGTTAAATTTTTTTCCCATGTTATATATGTTTAAGTTTGAACCAATCTAGGGGTCATTGACTATGAAATGATGCATTACATTTTGCCATATCCATAAGTTTGAAATTGAGGGAAAAACACTAAAATTTCACCTTCCTTTCAAAACCTTATGGAAGAGGAATATGGTGTCATTCTTGAGTTGATTTGTTTGGTTCCAATATGAAAATGGAGGTTTGGTGTGTTTTTAATTTTTTTTCCCCTTTTAAAAAAATATGAAACAAAAATAATAATAATTTGTTGTATTCTTATGTTTAACCCTAGGTTTAAAAGTCTTTGCTTAATGTCATCATTTGTTGGATATGACACAACTAGAAAACATGGTACTTTTTTACTTGCAAATCTAGTTAAAAAATACCCAATTTGAACAAGTGTCAAAAAAACCACTTTGTCACTTTGGACAAATTGATTTTAACATGTCCATTGTGACCAGGGTGGTTTTTTTTACTAGTAGAATATGGACTATTTGATTAGTCATTTTGACTAGTCATTTTGATTAGTCAAATTTCTACATGTATGAAAAAAAATTGTGTCAATTAGGTAGGTAGGTAGGTATTACATATGGGTGGATTGGTAGGTAGGTACTACATTTAAATAAATGGGTGGATTGGTAGGTAGGTAGGTTGTAAGATTATAAATGGGAGGTAGGTATGTACTAGGCATAAGATGTTCCATTTAATTAGAGAACATTGGTCATTTTGACTAATGATATCTATTTCTTATTTTCAATTTGATTAGATGTCCCATTTGATTAAAACCCATTAACCATTTTGACTAGGGTTGTTTAACTTAACTAGATGTATTGGTCAAATAAGTTACTATAGTCAACTTGATTAGTCAAAAAATACACGCTTTGGGCCTCTAGTCAATATGGACATGTCCATTAGTAAAAAAAGACCAATTGGTCAACTTGAACCATTTGAAAAACCATGTTTTTAATAGTGTGAGCTAAATATGGCTATTTTTATGTTGAAGAATATGATATAAAATCCTTATATCTTATGTTCTTAAAATGTTATCATCATTTGCACCCATGGGCTAAATCTTAAAATATCATTGTCGATTGAAAAGTGGATGAAAATTACAACCTGGATACTTTTCAAATGATGGCAAGGACAAGTGAACCGACAAAAGAACTAATTAGAAAAAAACTTTTGGTTTACAAGTTTTATCAAATGTTTTTTTCAATGGCAGGATAAGCATGAAACTATGTTTCCTACTATTGGATTTTTGGCATGTTAAATCTTAGGGATTATTGAATCACAAATTGACATGAAACGGATATTTTCTTGAATTAAAATAATTATTAAATTATGAAAATGTCATTTGCAATCAAACAATTTGGACAAATTGATTTTTGTGAACAAAAATTGGCCCAATGACTTCAAGGTTGGTTGTAAATCTTTTTCTAAATTGGTAGAATTCATTGCAATATATGCATATTTGGAAGAGGAATTGGAAATTTTGAAGGATTTTTTAAAAGGATGAAGTTGTGGAGATATAACATTTTGGATTTAAAAAATATTGCAGTTTTTTCATCATTTAAAAATTCTTTTATACTTTTAAATTTTTTTAAAAAATTGAGGTGTACTTTCTGTAATTGATGAATTTTTATATTTGGGTTGTGAAAATTGAATGATAAAATTAATTGTTATTACATTTGTGAAAATTGGCACCTTTGATAACAAACTTATTATGAAAAAATTTATGGATGTCATGGATAGTTTTCATGATCCCCCAATTAAATATTAAAACTTTGAATTGGTTTTCATAAACCACCCTAAAAAACCAAAATTAACAATTTTCTTTTTATAATGAGAACTACCCAACATTAACTACAACCCAAAAAAACCTTTGACCTTTGTTTCATTAAGAACCTATTCATTAACACAAGGTATCACCTTTGGTTTTCATTGGCCCAATGATTTCAATATTCATAACACTTTGTTGTAAATGGATGAACATTTCATTTTTATTTTTTTGCATGGATAAAATGAGGGCATTTTGATTATCATGAAGGATGCTTATATTTGGTAAACACAAGAACCTACATTGGTTATTGCAAATCATGTTGATTCATTCACACCTTGATTATTTTGGTAACCAACACCCTTTCATTGGTTACATAGTCCATAGTAGGTAATTATAACATGTTGTCATGTTTTTCATCATGTATTGAAAGTTAAGGAAACTACAACCAATTCCGATTCCTAATAAGTTCACGAGCAAATTTGTTAAAATAAACCTATGGACACACTAATAAAACACATGCGACCCAACACCCATTAATCCACCATTTCATTTAGCCCCATTTTGAGTTCAAATGAAATAACCCCTATTGCATGTCTAACAATTTTACCCTAAATTAATTTGCCCACCTACTTACATCCACCCAACTACTTTTGTACTTGCCTACCTCTTAGGTACCACATATTTCCTCCCTACTTATTTATTTCTTTTGTTACACCTCCTTTTTCATACATCCCTCCTTCTTTTCACAACCAAGTTCCATTGCCAACCCCCCACCCCCCCCCCAAGTTTGTGAAGAGCTTTTTCACCATTCTTGCCAATCTCCTTCACCGTTAGCATTGTCATATGTCCCCAAGTCCTATTCTCTTGTTTTGTTGCCACATTCTAGCAAGCTAACTCCTTCCCCCTCTTCACCTAAGTTCCCTTCTATTTTGTTGTTGCAAATGGCAAGGGTTTAAGAAAATTAAGGCAAGGACAAATAGGCCAACCATGGTTTTCTTTTTCTTTTGTTTGTTTTCCCATTTGTCTTCTAGTAATTCTTTTTCTTCTTCTTTTCATATTATCTTTGATAATTTTTTCTTCTTTTGTTTTCAATAGGAACTAGGGTGATAACATGGTACCCAAAGCATTGGAAGCACAAACCATCAAAAGCAACCTGGTTCAAGGCAATGGAGGTAGTGACAAAATACCATGAATAAGAAATGATTCATGGCCAAGGTAAGTTTACAAAAAAATCTTATAATTTTTATTTCGAAAGTTTCACATCATCATGTCTTTTACAATAATTCTAATGATCTTTGTTTACATGGAGTGGACTTCATGCCACCACATAAGAGGGTTTGTGGCAAAGGTGATCCACATTCAATTGATGTGTCAACAATTCCTCACACTAATCCATGTATTAAAGGTGATTCAATTTCCAAACATTTGCCATCAAGTGCATAACATTAGTGATGAAAATAATAGTTTTAGAAAGGGTTTTGCTTTCAAATCATAATAGTATTTATCATCTATTTTGTACATTGATGGATTAGTTTTAAATTTTTATACATTTTGTAACATGACACATTTATGTAAAATTTCCTTCCTTTTGGGTGTAAAACCTTTTGCAATCTAGGTGTATATATTAACATTCATTTGTAAATATAAATAATTATTTTTATTTGCATATCAATTATGAAAGTAATGCATTCATTTTCCCACCATCAATTACAAATACATATAACAAATGAAAGTATTGTAAAGACCTTTGCCATGCTAGATTGCAATTTGTAAAAAATGAAGGCATTGTGTACATCATTACCATGTTAAATTAGAGTTTGTGAAAAATTGTAAGTTTTTTGCCATTTTTCCATTTACAAGAAATTAAAGGTATTGCAATCCTTTAACCATTCTACCATTTTTACCATTAAAAAAAGGGCATTTCATTATTTTTTCCATTGTCATTTGTAGTTAGAGTTTATAAAAAGTAATGGTATTAATTTTTTTCCAATCTACCCATGGAATACATATCTTCTCACCAACTCTTAAATGATAATATTCAATTATATCTCATCACAAAAACATTGGTTAGAAGATATGACCCTATTTCATTAGTTATCAAACATAAATTTTTAAAATCTAAAATCTAAATCATTACATAATGACATGATTATAATTTAACACATTACTTTGAAAATTTTCAAATAAATATTCTTAAGTTGAATTCTATGTTATGAAGCAAAAACATATTTTAAAATATTTATAATTATGAAATCGAAGAGATAGAAATCCATTGTGGAAGATTTTCATTTGAGACTTAAAAACTAAAAATAAATGCAAGTCTAAAATGTAGAAATTAATTGAATTTTAATTTGGCATGTGAAATTGCATAATAATTTACATAATTACAAGTAAATACATTTTTTGAGCTTACATTAAAATAAAAATTAAAATATTTTCCATTTGAAGTTTTTATTCAAATATCATAAATGAATGTAATTTCTTTACACTCAAATTTAAATTAATTAAGATTAATAAAAATAATATATCATAATAATTTCTTAATGTGAAATTAAATAAATTATAATCTTCTAATTAAATATCTGAAATTGATTTCATTATTAAGTTAAAAAATTATATAAGCACATTATAGTGTGCAAGATAGTAAATAATCATGATTATATATGTGTGACGGTAGTATTTGTCACAAGATGAATGTGTGGTTGGATGGTTCAAAAGTTGGTTGGGGCCAAGGAGGTGTTGGGTTCAATCCCTCTCATGACATTGACTTACATAACTACATAGTGGCATTGGACATTTGTGTGATACATGCCTACATAATCAAATAAGACATGTCACTTTGACCATGGTACATATGACTATGTCAAGGTGTCAATGACATGGCAACAACGACATAACACTTTGTACTTTGTAATGCTTGACAGTTGAATTGGAGAATATACATGGTCCTAGGGTCCATGAGATCATGTGCATGTATAAGATTTAAAACCAATCTAGCAAAGCATCATCATTTCCATCATTTTGTAAGTAGTTTTGTTGAATGAACATGGAAGGTTGAGCCAACCTTTATAATTAAAATCAATAACATAAAATTTTGTATTTTGTAATGTTTGACAATTGAATTGGAGAGTATACATGGTCATCAGGTCCATGATTTCATGTGCATGTTTAAGATTTAAGACCAATCTAACTACCATCATCATTGCTATCATTTCATAAAATAGCTTTGTTAAAATAACATGAAAGGTTGAGCCAAACATTCCTTTAAGATAATAACAACCAATATTTTTCATTGGACCTTGGGCCATTATTGTAATCACCGAAAGGGACAACCTTGTCGAGATCACAATTTTTTTATTAAGACTTCTTGGTTCTCACTTGTAGGATGTGGATGTGTAGCTTGTTGTTTCCCCTTGCCCTTGTTTCCAAAACAATTCATGAAAAGTAATCATTGTTATTTTTTGCTGAAATTGTGATTGGATTCTTCAAGTTTATTAATAACGAATTT
>Ga0209208_10008594_pt1 | contig 13584 bp, 11 predicted proteins | sample S1TSphfallax_3_FD_187694 | JGI IMG/M metagenome (GOLD analysis project Ga0209208, IMG submission 187694) | Host-associated microbial communities from peat moss isolated from Minnesota, USA - S1T2_Fd - Sphagnum fallax MG (SPAdes) (version 2) | ecosystem: Host-associated > Plants > Peat moss >...
TTTCTCTTGCTTGGTGTGGGCCCATAACCTATTGGAAACAACTTGAAAACAAGCAAGAAATGAAAGCTTCAAGGTTCATGAAATGGAACAATTGTATTACAAGAAGATTACAAAGGTTGTATGCTTCTAATGCTATAATCACCAAACTATGGCTTGCAACAAGTAACAAAGCTTGAAGGTTCTATGTGCATTCAAAAACCATGAAAGGAGAGAATGAAAGACAAATCAAAACCACTCCATTATATACTATCTCCTAATCCCAAAGTAGCCGCCACTTAATCCTAACTTAGTTGCCGCCAAACCCTAACCCTAGCCACCGCCAAACCTTAAGTAGTCTCCACTTCTAAACCCTTACCTAACTACTACAAGGATGTGAATACTATTCATCCTTTTGATGAATGTTGAACACATTCATCAACATTGGGAATTAGAAACGAATAGTATTTCTAACACCTACTTTTCCATTCTTGATCAAAAAATTTAATCTCTTATATTCTAGGTGCGTGTGAAGCAAGTGGTTCTAAATAAATCACTTCAGTTAATTGAACTCATTTCACTCTCTTTTTCTTAATATGTTCCCTCCTAAAAGCTTTAACTTTTCTTTCAACCTCCTTCTATCTTGTTTCTCATCTTTGCCTTTCTAAAGCACTCTCACTCATGGCCCTTGCTAATATGAATAAAAAATGAAAAAGAAGATAAATAATGAAAAAGTGATGATTCTTTATATTGTTTCATGTAAAAAAAAATTGGTTGTGAATGGACACAACCTTTAGGGTTAAAGACTCCTAAAACGTAGACATCAACAAATGCCTTTCCAAACTCATCTTTGGATCATTATTTACCATTACATTATTGTCATGAATAGGTAGAATATGATAATGATGAACAAACACATCTATTGTTTTAATGCTACCATGTGTCAAATGATTACCAATTGGTTCAAACTTTACATGTTGAAAATCTTCAGGTTCAATTAGTAGTCGTACATGTTATTTGGTTTGAATAGGTTTGTCAATGACCAGGTCATTAGGTTTAAACAATAGAGGTTGAAAGGTTTTGTCTTCAATGAACATGTATGGCTTCAACATGTTGATGTTGACAAGCACTAGGTTAGGATCAAATTTATCAATGGTGATAAGTAAAATGGTATTATTAGGCAAATAATATTGTATTCGATAGGGTCCAAACCATCATTTCTGAAATTTGGGAGCATGTTTAGAATCAGCCCTTGGAAACCATAATACATAGTTTCCAAATTGAAGTTTGGTTTAAATGAACCAGTTCTTTGACAACAATGATCTATTTCACTAGTTAGAAACAACTAGATAATTAGAGTGAAATAATATTTTTCTGAATCTAACAAGAAAATTTGGAACTTGAAAATTTTGTTACATTATTTGATTTGAAAGCATTAAAAATCCTTTGTAACATGAAGACTTGTTGGTTGTTAATGTTATTTTTTATTCAGAGTGAAGGAAATTATTCTTTGTATATTTTATGAAATAAAGGGCTTTTTAAATATGTTATGAAATATATAATATTAAATAATATTTATAGTTAAAAATATTAAAAATATATCATAGGTAAATTTTCATAATGAAAATTTAAACACCCAATTTACATTTAAATAAAATTTAATTCTCTTCAATAATGTGCACCTTAATTATTTTTTCACATCATTTGGAAAAATGGAAGTAATTTTTCCTAGGCTTATACGGTGTAACACTATTACAAAATGCATTGTAATTCACTTTGGGTTTTACTAGATTTTGAATGAATTTGGACAATTTTTATTTAATGAAATTGTTTAACCTTCTATTGAACAAGGACCAATTGCTATAAACAATGAATTGTTTTACTAATACCTAGTGAAACAAGGTTATTCTCAAATAAAATACAATTTTACCAAACCATTCAGTTACTGATTAATTAACTAACCAACATGAAAATTAATTAAATTTTAATTATTTAATATATAATATTATTGACGATTTCATGATTTTTTAAACCTATGATTTATTGATACATGTCACTATCTAAGCTAGGTTAAAAGGTAGGTAAGTAGGTAGGTAGGCCACATAATCAACCTAGGCACCTATTCTACAAATTCAATAAAAAAATCTGCATAATCAACCTATTTTCATGTAGTTTTTATAACTTAGATAGTCAACTAGTTAGGACTTTAACAAGTTGTAGATCTCTGTTGTCACTAGGTCTAGATGGTAACAAATATTCTATAAGTAGTAATGGATGTAACCCATACATTAGCTGAAAGGGGGTATATGACTAGTTCCAACTTTGTAGGCAGTTCGATATGAAAATAGGATTGTGGATAGGTGTTCATCCCAATCATTTCTATTGTCATTAAACAATTTGGTTAATATGCTTCCAAAAACCTGATTTATAGACTCAACCTATCCATTTCCTTGTGGATAATAAATATTATAACTAGTACGTTTAAGGATAAAATGGTTAGTAAGGTATCTGATCGCATCATTGATAAAATGGGTACCTTGATCAATCATAATGGTTAATGGACATTTAAATATCATAAAAATGTGTTCGTATAGAAACTTGGTGGTTACTATAGTAATGTTGGTGTAAAGTGCTTAAGTTTCCATCCACTTTATTGCATAATTAGTGGTTACCAAAATGTATCAGTTGTTTGACAATTCGTTTACATGTTTAACAAGTCCAATAAAATCCAATTCCCATTTTTGAAAGGGTTTTTCAAGTAATGTGGTAACTAATTTGGCCAAATTTTTGGTCAACAAGTTATTTGTTTTTTGACATTGGTCACGTGGTCAACAATATTCATGAACATTTTGATTCATCATTGGCCACCAATAACCAACATCCAAGATCTTTTGCACAATGATATTAGAAAATAAATGCCCTCCTACAACACCTCCAAGTAATTCTTGCAAAATTGTGGACACCTATTATGGTTGCATAACTCGACAAAACCTATTATCTTGTATTATTATAAGGTAAACATGTGATTAGGGACTACAACATATTCAATATGATTAGGTGATCTACTTAATGCATCTACCATTAGATGGGATCTACCAAGTTTATAAACAATTTTGAAGTCACACTCTAGAAATAATAGGAGCCTATTGGTTATTGATTGTTTAAAGGTCAATTATGATTGTTGTATTTTGAAATGGCTAGTATAAGACTAGGAGGATAGACTTATTGAAAAAACTTTTGGATTTCATTCATGACCATGTGTTTCACTCTTCAATTATGGAACGTGGATCATTTTTCTTTCAGCCTGTTTCCTTAAAGTTTGAACAATTTGTGTACATGTTAGTTTAGGATTTGTAGTAGTTTAAGTTTTGTTTTGTGTGTTGTATGTACCGGTTACTATTTAAAAACTTGTTGCTAAAAAATCCAAAGGTAAAATAACCTTAATGGGAATAAAAAAACCACGTTAACATTTGGCAACCACATAGTGGATCAAAATTCAAAAGCAATCACACCTAAAATTTATGGTTAGATTTAGTAGTTTTAGTAGATTAGGATTGAAAAATGATCATGCTTCAAATTATAATTTGTCACATGTTTGCTTGTTTTGTGTAAACTTTAGGATTCAAGTTTCTATTATTGATTTAATTTGAAAACCTTAGGAATAGAGTGAGGTTAATGTAATTTTTTAAAAGATAAATAGGCACCCAATCTATAAAAGAAATTTTATACAAACTTTTGATTGTTGGGAGGGGTCATTCTAGAAAAAAAGTATATTGTTAAAATTAATGCAAGGGCTTTCCTAAAACCTATTGATTTTAGAAAATGTCAAAGGTAGTTATTAGAAGTTTTAAAAAATAGTTACACTACTAGAAATATTGTCATTTGCAACTAGTCATTATGCAACTATAAATTTGGTATTGTACAAATTTTCAGCCATACAGTTGTGTGTGCAACTAAATGTGTATAACATGGACATGTATCATAAAAATGATGGCTTAAACTTATACATACTTAAATTATTATACTTAATATATCTACACATGTTATGTATAATAATATTATGTGCTTCTAGTATTAAGGTGAACCCCATGTTAGCTTAGGCTAACCTAAACTATAAATAAATTGAACTATACTAATTATGGCTTAAATAAATGAATATATATTAATTATGGCTAAATTAAGTTAGGCCAAACTAATTATGGCTTAATTAAATTAAGATAAATTAAATTAACATGAAATAAATATGGCTAAATTAAATTAAGCCAAACCAATTATGGTTAAATTAAGTTAGGCTAAAATATTTATGGTTAAACTAAATTAAGCTAAAACTAACAATGGTTAAATTAAATTATATTAAGTTAAATTAAGCTAAATTAAACCATGGTTTAAATATATATTGCAAGTTTTTAGATTTTATTTGTCAAATATATATATATTTGTATATATTGGCAAGTAAAACTTTTTTATTTTATTTTATTTCGAAACCTTTTCAGAAAATGTAAATTTGATTAAACAAAAAATTATTTAAAATCAATTAAATTTTTATTAAAATTATAATGATTATATATATATATATATCAATAGGTATTATATGTTTAAATTTTATTATTTATGTTAAAATATTAATGTAATAGGCTCCACAAATTAACCTACAAATACACAAACATCTTAAGCTAATTACTAATTTAAGCTATATAATAATGTTAAAAACCCATATTTTCATTAAGTAATCATAATTATTAAAAATATCTACAATCATCTTTGAAGTGCAAAAGAAAAGGAGTGTTGAAAAAGTAACAAAAAGAAAAAAAAGTTTCCAAGTTACAAAACGTTTTTTTTCTTCTTTGGACCCCTCCTACTTTCAAACCTCATAACTTTCTTATTTCTTATTCATTTTAAACGATTTAAAATGCTAAAGGAGCGCCATCTAAATTTCTATAAGTCATGTTGGATCTTTAATAGCAAAAAAACAACATAAAAGGAACTTTCTAGGTGTTTAAGAGTCGGCCTTCATAGTGTTCAATGGTTTTTTGAAAAGTTTTTGGCCCCCTTTACTTTGGGGCCATAACTTTCTCATTTCTAATCTATTTTCAATGGTTCTTAGTTTGTTACATGTGCCAAGAGGAGGCTTCAAATTTTGTTTTGACACCATAAGCAACAAAGCCTTCCCCTAGTTGTTATACTCTAATACATTAGTTGCATCTAATGTGCAAATAAATTGGTTCATGAAGTTTGTAATGGATTTTTTTATCCCGTATCCTTTGGCTTCCAATTCTATTTGGCTTAGTATATAACTAGAAGTAATAACTTTGTTGTAACAAAACATCAAGTGCCATTGGGGATGAGTAAAATCGTAAAATTAAAATCGGATTATTCTAATTTTATGTATATGTTTTAAACCTAGCTATGTTCAACCTACTTACATACCTAAATAAACTTACTTACTTAATAGGGTTTAGTAATTGCTTACCTACCTAGACAACACATGTCAACATCTTATTGGCCATAAATTGGACGATTGAAATTTCGTTAATTAATATTTTTAAATTTAAAAATAGGTGGGCTTTAATTGCCACATGTCATCATATACTTGGTATTTCAAAAGAACACGTGTGAAAATGGTCAATGAAGGTTCCATGGTGTGCCACGTGTCATCATCTTAGTGGCAAAAACTTTAATGATTGAGATTAATCCAATGAATTTTTAATTTTGAAAACATAAAAATAATTAAATAATGATACGTGTCCATAAGCTAGTTGTCCAATTTTTAAACACGTCATATTTTTATTAGTTACATTATAGTTACAAGGAGAGTTGCACATAAGGTGCAACTACATTTGGATTAGTATGTATGGATGAGCATGTATATTAGCACTGTATATACATGTTACACACGTAGTGTCACATGCTATTGAATGTCATGTGCAACTCATTTTATGCAACTACACAAATTTGCAGTTGCATGTGTCACATGCAATTGAATTTTAGTTGCAAATGACAATTGCAAAATCAAAAATTTATAGTAATGTTATAACAAGTCAAACATCAACTTGTTTAAAAACATGCATAAAAAAAACAAAATGAATAAGTGCAACCTATGGGAGATGAACCTATGAATGCACCAAACACGAATGCAACACAAAGGGGAGAAGTCAATGAACAACATCAAAATGTAATAGAACCAGTTGTGCAAAAAGACCTAGTAGGATTTTCAACCACTCATCAAGAAACACCACGAACAATAACCCAACCAAGGGTGGTGAATGTTCATAATGATGACAATCATGAACTTGTTTAGTCGTTTGGTGAGGTCATATCTATTCAACATCCATGGCAATTTATAACCCCAAGTTATAATCTACCCAAAATTGGTGCATCTACACCAATTACAACATCCATTGGTTTTCAAAACTAACCATCACATAACAACATTCATTTGGTACCCATTAATTCAAAGATGGAACAACTTCACCTATTTAATAGGTTGGAATAGCTTCATCATGTCGACTAAAGACTGTCTAATCAATTAGTTTCTATGTCACATGTAAAACTTGTTGAATTCATACCACATGGAGGCACTTATCCACGAGGCACTTAGCCAATGAGATCAATATTTGGTCCATGCGAAAGATCATAAATTCCACATCACAAACTAGTTTCAAGAGGAAACCAAGGTGTTAGAATTATGACATGCTCATATTGTTATCAAATGGGACACCTATTCAATCATTGCCCATTCGTTGATGATAAATTAAGGTAGTTATTTAAGGAGGAGGTGATGAATATTCATCAACCTGTTCTTCCAACCATTACAATAGCAATACCCAATGTGTTTGTATTAAGAACTCAAGCCATGAATCTTAATATAGGTCATATGGTAATACCTATTAATTATTAGAAAATTTGGTCGCAACTTATTACACCAATTGTACTAGGTACAACCAATATGCTACTTACTTCAACATACCCAATGTGGTATAATGTCATACCCCCTTTTGTGCCTTTAGATCGCATTTTATATCTAGCATATCCAACTAAAACAAAAGGACTTGATTCCTTGATCTTTAAGAATTATATAGGTTATGTCACTGGGAATATGTACCCAGTACCTGAACAACTTGTTGTATACCATATTTTGTTGGTAAGCAATTTCCTACATTAGTTCAACTAATGACCAATAAGGACAGATAACATGTTCAATAACTCGTTATTGCACTAGTGCCAACAACTTTATAGGTTATTATTAAATTACCAACTCATATACATGGAGGTTTTGATCACCAACCATTGGATGGAGGACAACCTAGAAATTCACTTAGAGGAAGTTCATTCGGGGGAGATTCACCAGGAGAGCCACCTTTCAATCCACTTATTGGATCTTTTGGATAGCCAACACTTGACCCACACATGTTCATACCACCATGGTATCAACCACCTATTGTACAACATGTTTTAGATTTAGCAACCAAACTGCCATACAAGAAGTTACAATACCCAACCTATGTCAAAGACACTAATTTAGATGCTCACATCAAAGTATTCAAGAAGGCCATTAAAGCTAATGGTGAAATAGTGGAGGCTAACATCATTAACATGTTTGGTTTTACTTTTAAGGATAATATCTCTGAACATGGAGAAAATTATGTTCAAGACCATCCAAACTACATTTTGAAAAGCTGGAATAAGCATTTTGCAAGTGATCCAAAACATTGATGAATGATGAGTAGGTCTATATGCAATTATGAAACATACAACAACAAATTGCCAAACGTGTTGAGGTTTATTATGTTGAAATTAACTAATTGTCTACAAGTTAAAATAATAGATTTTTTTTCACCACTATTTTAAAGGCAGGTTTATTACCTTACCTAAGATTAGCAACTATAAGTATGAATATAAATACCTTAATTGAACACAAGGAAGTTGTAGTATGGGTGGAAAGTGGATTTGTTAGTATGAATTACAATGCTCTACTAACCACATTGGAAGCTAATATAGGAGTTAAACATGTAGAAGTTATTATGATAGCTAAATCAACATTAACATGTACCAATTGTGGTGAAATTGGTCATTCAATGGAAACATGATGTCATAATAGGAAAAGAAAACTACCATTTGTGCCAACTGTTATAGTCAAGTCTACAAAACTTGCAGTAGGAACTAAAATTCAACTTGTTAAATCAAGAAAAATACTTGTTCGTTATCCTTGTATAATTTTTTATAATGTAGAACATAGATTAGGAGAATGCCCTAGAAAAATTGAGGTACAAAACATGTTTAGAATTAAATTGATTAGTTCTAATGCCACAACAACATCTATATTGCCTTTAATCGATAATGTGTTAATTAATGTAGTAGTTGATGTTACCACTTGTAGTCAACAATTGAAACAATAGATGTTTAAGGAGAGGGAGTTAATTAAAGCCAAAGGAGTTGAAGAATGGCAACAAGAATAATGTTTATGGGATTCGTTCATTTAAACTATTAAATAACTACAACATAATGGGGCTGTAAAACAACTTGTTACTGTCAATGAAGGTTCATTACAGAATAATTGGGCCAGATTGTCTAATAATTTTACCACAATTCAACTAGTTGAAAAAAATCAAACTGGTGAAATGAATCAACCTATCATTTTAGAATATGTTACTATATAAAAAAATTTAGAAGAAATTATAAAGGATATAAGTAAACAAGTTTTGGGGGCCAAGTATACATTGAATTTGGGACAATTGTTGCAGATAATTCCTAATATCAAATGCTACATTTTTAACCTAGTAACATCAAAACCTATTTTATTAAAACCGGTAGTTGCAACAATTGTCGTTAACCACCAAATGGCAACAATACAAGTTCAAATAGGGAAGAATTTCATTGAAGATGTGCTTTTAGATGGTGGTTATAGAGTTAGTATTATTACGGAAAAATTGAGGGTATAGTCAAATCTATCAAAACCAAAACGTACATTTTATAATTTATGTATGGTTGATTAACCATTCCCAAACCTTTAGATTTGATTAAGGACCTTAAAATTATTGTTCATGGAATTCCCTATGTAGTGGTTTTTATTGTAATTTAGAGTAGTGTGTTAGATTTTAGCTACTATATGTTGTTAGGTCGCCCTTGGCTAAGGGATGTAAAAATGTCTCATGATTGGGGCAACAACATTATCACTATACAAGGAGCCAATACAATTAGAACCATACATGTTACTTGGAAACTTGGAGCACCAACCAAGCATCCAGAAGTATTAGTTTATTATGATTTCCATTCTGGAATTTCTGACAAAGAGGAGGATTTGATGTTTGCCACAAAACTAATATTTTTTTCAATGGGAACCATAGTTGTTCCTACATCATTTTGGTAAAATTAACCTTTTACATCAACATGTTTGAATTTAGTTGAACGAGTTAATAAACATGTTGAACCTATGTCTATGCCACTTGTTTTTTCTAATATACCTATCAAACTAGTACTTGTACAACTTGTTAAAATAGCTATACCCTTTTATACTTTCCAACAACATTTATCATAGATATGTTTTGAACCTAAAATAGGAGAAATGGAAATTGACAAGATGCCTATTCGAATTAGAGTTCAAAACTTTCGCATTGTGGGATAAACTATCACTAAAGAAAAACAATTGACCAAGATCAATTTGGGTTCAAAAGAAAACCTACAACATGTTAAAATTAGTGTAGATCTATAACTTGTTGTTAGTTATCAACTAATTGAATTGCTAAAGGAGTTTAGAGACATCTTTGCTTGGACTTACAAAGATTTGAAGGGGATACGACTTGACAGTCAACATTGGATTGAGTTGGACACATTGATACCACCTACTCTTCAAGCAAGGTACTAGTTAAACCCTAATTATGTAGCCATTGTCAAACAACATATTGTAAATAAAATTGTTGTAGGTTTTACTAAACATGTTGAAGAGGCTACTTGGCTATCACCTATAGTTGTAATGCCTAGGAAAAATGGGAAATTAAAAATTTATGTCAACTTCAGAAAGCTTAATGTAGCTACCAAGAAAGACCCGTATTCATTACCTTTTACTAATGAGGTTATCAACACTATAAATGGACATGAGTTTCACACATTTTTAGATGGTTTTTTAGATACCATCAAATTTCCATATCACTAGAAAACTAGTACAAAACCACCTTTGTTATTGATTGGGGGGCTTTTGTACGGGTCAAAAATGGACCACCTACCTATCAAAGGGCAGTTACCAAAGCTTTTTGTGGATATATTAATGTGTTCATGAAGTTTTTTCTAGATATTTTACTATTTTTAGTGACTCGTCCACTCATTACGAAAAACTCAAATTTTTTTTTCTAAAATGTAAAGAGTATGGCATTAATTTGAATCTAAAGAAATGTGCATTTATGGTATGTTCTATAATTATTCTAAGATTTATGGTTTCCAAAGAAGGGAAGACATCTAATCATAAGAAGATAGAGGCTTTAATCAAAATGTTAATGTTTAAACACCCCAAGATATTGAAGTCTTCAATGGAATGACCCAATTTTATAGATGTTTCATAAAAAAAATTGGCTCTATTATGGCACCAATCACCAAGTTACTCAGAAAAGTTGAAGCCTTTGAGTGGACCATTGAATGTCAAATTGCTTGGGAGGATATCAATAACCAATACATTCAAGCTCCTATACTTATCAACCTAACTATGAATTGGAATTTCATGTTCACATTGATGTGTCTCAGTTAGTAGTAGGGGCAATATTGGCCCATAACCCAACAGGTAAAATAGATCAACGTGTTATGTACTCATCAAGAGTGCTTAATTCTACTGAGAGAATCTATACTACTACATAAAGAGAGGTTTTAGCTACGGTTCATGCCTTACACAAATTTAGGCATTACTTGTTAGGCAACAAGTTAAATTTTTTTTGTGGAACACATGACTTTAGTATATTTAGTTAACAAGCCACATGTTTCTAGCAAGTTAGTTCTAGACTAACAATCCACAATTTTAATTAATACACCCTATCTAATTACTTGTCCAACTATCGATTTTATCAAGTATAGGTTTTACAAATTACCTATTGACTAGCTTGTCAACCTATCTTTTTTAACCCAATCATTACCTACCAGATTTAGTAACTGGTTAGGTCAATACTACATGTTAGGTTAAATAACATGTTAAGACACCTATTAGGTTTAATAACTTGCTTCCACTATTAACCTATTAAATCATTTGTTACCAAATTTGGGTAACACGCCTCCTCACCATTATGAATGAAAACTGGGAAGCCCTCTTATGAATAGTTGGACTAGCCCACATCTTAATTCAACTCACGAATGGGAAAAAATTACATGATCGTGCTTATGCAAGTCGCCTTTAGATCTAGGGGACAGATTTTGCTTTCGTTTGATGGATCCAAACACCTCTTCACCTACGTGTGGGTCCTTGATGTATATGAAGAACATGGAGCTAATCTTTGTAGCAAATTTGCATTTGTAATGGATCACCATATTAATTCACCCTACCTAAACTAGTCTCTGAGTGACCATCATGAAGGAAAACATAGTATAATGTTGATTATCTGAAAGCTTGCATGTAATCAGTTGAGGTGGCAACATAAAGCAAACACCTATTTTCCCAAATTCCTCAAGCTAAATGTTGTGAATTATCTCTGACACGTCATAAGTCGACATGGTCAGCTTCCTCCTCTAAAGACAATTTTTGCATACGTATTCAAGAAATGGATTAAAAGAAAAATAGCAAAAAATATTTTCAATGTACATAATGGTGCAGAAAGAACAATCCAATAATTTGTCAATGTATAGAATGGTGTAGAATTTTTTTACATCTAACATGAATCATCTCCTTTACCTCATTCCAAACTGCTAGAAGCTTAACTAGTTGTTGAGCTCATGAATTGCACCTTCAACAACAGCTCTAGAAGAATACCACCAAGAGCAGATTGCAGTATAACAGACGTTGACCTTTTCTAAGGATTTTGCTTTCTAATAATCATAACAAAGAGCTTTATGTTGATCTTGGAACTTTGAAGCAATGAGTTGCATTATGTGCATGTCTAATGATCAAATCCAATGGAAAAGATAAATATGTTCCTTATTAATCAACTGCATAATGGGATTTCCAACCCCATAAACAATACAAATAACATTCCAATTTGCTTGGGCACTATATGCCATGAAACCTTTGAAATTTGGATTTGTTACACCTTTTTTAATAATTATGGCATTCAACTTCCTCCAAAGTATATATTGGGCTTCAATGTCCTGTGACTACATATCGTAGATAGTAATAGACATTACTTTGTAATAGATATGCCATAGACATGGCAAGTCACGGTTGTCCAACCTTGAAAATCGTGTTTGACATGATCAAACATCATCCAAGAATTTTCCAAATCACCCCTAGGTTGCATTCGCTTGACTAAATCAACTCAACAACCCTTCGACTGACATTTTGAAAAGATAAATTTTTGACCAAATTGTTGTTCAAGAAAACAATTGTCCTAAATGTAATCATAAGGACTCAAGGGCTTGAGCATGACGATGGAATCAAGGGAGCCCATGTTCCTCAGGCCCATGCTTGAATAATGATATCAGGTTATGAGTGTTAGGAAAGCACAAGGGGATAAGCATTAACATGGTTTGATTGAGTTTTTCACCTTTTAAAAGCTCCACAAAATCCCCATCCTTGTTGACAAGGCACGAGAAGATAAGAACGTTTTATTTGCAACCAAGGCTATTGTAGAGGATGTAGCATTGGGCATATGCAAAACTTCCTCTATAACCATGTTCTTCATATCCTTGAGGGACTTTTGCATTTTCCTTTGGAAACATGATGCACATGTGTTCCAAGGTGGATGGCTACTCTTGACAAAACATACAACGAATGAACCACATAATACATGCACCATATACAAGTCTGCACACAAATGGGGGAGAAACCACTAACCTTACAAGCAATGGTGTAGGCAAGAAGAGGTGAAACAATTTCATTTGCAACAAGAACTTGGGACAAGTCATCGCTCCAATCAACTTCATTATGAGTAGTGGATTGGAGAAACATAAAACAAGAGTCGTTTTGACACCAAAGATAGCCCAAACACTTAGTACTTTGAAAGCCCAAACCAAAAGAGTTTTTAATTTTGGTCATTTTCACCTGCATCAAATGTGACTGACATATTTTTTATCCATGCCTTGCATTTGTTTGGAAACTCCCATTAGCTTATAGACAGGGGGAAACTCAAACAACACATCACTATTAAACTTCATGGGGAGGAAGTTGACTACTTCAATTTTCATTGCGGCATAATCCAAAGACCTCAACTCTTTAGAAGTATGTTGAATCTGGGACATCATCTTCAACAAGTCCACAACATTATGCACAATGTTCGTTGAAGTTATTGGAAACAACTTTAAAACAAGCAAGAAATGAAAGCTTCAAGGTTCATGAAATGGAACAATTGTATTACAAGAAGATTACAAAGGTTGTATGCTTCAAATGCTACAATCACAAAACTATGGCTTGCAACAACTAACAAAGCTTGAAGGTTCTATGTGCACTCAAAAAACCATGAAAGGAGAGAATGAAAGACAACT
>Ga0209208_10008595_pt1 | contig 13584 bp, 7 predicted proteins | sample S1TSphfallax_3_FD_187694 | JGI IMG/M metagenome (GOLD analysis project Ga0209208, IMG submission 187694) | Host-associated microbial communities from peat moss isolated from Minnesota, USA - S1T2_Fd - Sphagnum fallax MG (SPAdes) (version 2) | ecosystem: Host-associated > Plants > Peat moss >...
TAATGACTTGCTTGGACTGAAATGTGATGATTGGGTGGTGTTGCAGGATATACAAAGTGTTTGATTTGAAAAACTACACCATGCTTTATTCCATCTCTGATGAGAATGTCCAGGAAATCAAGATCAAGTTGGTTTTGCAATATGATGTCATCTGTTCAAGATGTGTTCAACTTGCCTTGAAGGTGGTGAAGGTCTAGTATATGTGCAAGTAACTCTTCAAACTCCTGTGTTCTGATAATTGTGTTTAATGGAATAGTCCAGGCATCATGCTGCTTATCTTTGACAGGGCACAAAGCCAGTGCTGAAAGCCTTTAACCATCTGCTACACCGCAACAAGAAGGTGGATTTCATTGAGCAATTCAATGAGAAGCTGCTTGTGAAGCAGGAAAATGAGAATATGCATATTCTTGATGTACGTGTTTCTCATAACCTCTGAAATTAGTTATCATTCAATATTATATCTAGACAAGCTTGTGGTGGATTTTGCTGAGCAATTCAATGAGAAGCTGTTCATAAAGCAAATTCTTGATGTCTCATCACTCTTGAAGTTGTCTTTGGTTTGTGCTGAAACAACCTTGTAAAGTTACTTATCAGTTAGTAGTATATGTATGCGCCAAGATTGGTCTGTCTGATGTTAAGCAACAAGAATGTTGTTTGGAGTATTGTTGATCATGGCAACAATGGTGCAGGTCAAGGAGCATTTAGAGGCAACAAGAAGACCCATGAGGGCGTAGATGTGGTTGTAGCTGAATGTAGCAGTTTAGGCACTGCCATGTTTTGAATATACTTACTTACATTGGAAGATGTGGGCTAAGATTGGGTTGCACCAGGGACCTTGCAGGCAGAAAGGTGAACTCAATGTTATGTATGTTCAATTTTTCCCCGGTGAACCCATGTGGGTTGTTCAAATGCTTGGAATAGTTCATGTGTAATTAGACTGATGAGTGCAAGAACTTGTAACCCATTGCCATAGTAATAAAATTTATCCTGGTTTTGGTGGGAGGCCAAGCAAATTAGCATGTCAAGCTTAAACTACCAAATTCTTATGTAATTTTACCTTGGGTGCTTAAATTTTTTGGATTGTAAGCAATTTATAAATGCTCCTACCATTGGGTTTCAAAACTCAACTGAAATATATATTGTGTTTATTATAAATATTAGGCAAAGCCATAAACGCTTAGGATCTACTGTGTGCAACATGAAATTGGACGACAAAAAAATTCATGCATTATCTGTAAATAAATGCATTATTTAAAACTAAAATAAAAAACTAATTGCCACATGTCATAATCGTTATGAGTAAAATCGAACGGTTCATATATATTGCAATTATTTAATAATAGAATAAATACCATATTAAAAGCCACGTGTCATAATCCTAGTGCTTGAATTAGACGGGTAATATTATTAGATGTCATGAAGAATTTTTAATCAAATATCCAATATACCACGTGGTCTCTATGCATTGGTGGAAAATAATAACCAAAATAATTGTTGAATACTGGCACCACATACGTATACTCGTATTTTGTCATGAATTGATATTTGTACGCTGAACAGTTTCCGTCCACCCCATTGTCGCCTACGACTAAGGACGCCTACGACTTGTCCAAGGCGACTACACAACTTTTAGTTGTAGATGTCGCTTGCGACTAGAAAACAGTCGCAAGGACCAGTCGAAAAAATCTACTTTCCTTTTAGTGATTGAATATATATGAACAACCATATTATATCTGTATTCAAATAATATTATTAGCAGAAATGACCTCAATATTATGGTCACATTAATTAGTGTATATTTTGAGTATATTGAAATTTTATGTAAAATACTTACTAAATATATTGTGCCCATATTACAAGTTTATCCAAACCATCTTATTACACTTCTTAAAATTATTATAAATGATATTCTTAATCATTATTATCTATATTATTATTATTATATATTTATATTAATTACATGTAATAAAAAGTTAGATTTCAATATTATCCTTCATTAAAAAATTTCAAATAATAATATTTTACTACATGATAATGATGATGATGATGATATTAGATTGATAGGAAAAATAATTATATAATTACTGAAATAATTACTAGAAATTTATTATATTATATTATATTATAATTATTCAAATGACTAGTTTAATTATTAATTATTTTACTTATTAATTATTATTATTTATTGGAAATAAATTTAACTATAATAAATCATAATAGATCTAACAAGTGACATAATAATATATAATAAAAAATAGCTAACTTAGGCTAATTACAAATTACATTATTATTTTTATTATTATTATAAGTAATCAATTATGAAGTATTACTATATTATAATAATTACTAGGAAATATTAATATATAGTTTTAAGTTTTTAAATTTCAATTTTATAATTAATATCAATTCATTATTATAATATTATAATCAATTACTGATATATATATATATATTACATTTTTTTTCAGTTTTATCATTTTATTATTTTATAATAATGATTATAGTAGTTAGAATGGAAATTTAATAAATTAATATACGAGTGAAAAAAATATTTTTGAAGGAAAAATATAATATATTTATTATAATTGTTCATAAATAGCTATAATGAGTGGAGTAATAATATCAATAATATAAATATAATAGTTAATGTTGGCTACCAACTAGTTACAATAATAATTGAATTATTGTTATTGTTACTATTAAATATTTATATTTACTATGAACTATAAAAATGAAAATATTAACATGATTAATTATAATAAAATAGTTAGCCTTAGGCTAGGTTTTAATTGTGTTATTAAATTTTTTAAAATTGATACTCAAATTTTATAATTATTAATTATTAAGTACTAAATATTTCCAAAAAAAATTTCTATGTTTTATTCATTAAATAATTAGTAATTTTATTAGCTAATTAGTTAGTTAATTAGTTAGCTAGTTAATTGTCACTTACCTACTTAACTATATACTTTTCAAGATGAGAATGAAAAGCAAAACATATGGGATAAACTTTTTAGTTGTAAGTTGTTTGCAACTAAACAAATGACTTGCAATAAAAAAGTTTATCCCATATGTTTTGCTTTTCATTCTCATCTTGAAAAGTATATAAATAAGGTGTTTTGTCTTTACATTTTCATATTTAAAAACATGGACATATGGGATGAACCAATAAAAACGACTTAACCCAAAATAAAATATAAATATTCATGTACTTACACCTAACTAACTACTTCCTTAACTTACCTACCTACTTTTTTACCAACCTACCTACTTAAGTAGGTATTTGGCCTAGGTAGGTAAATAGGTCCTATCTAAATAGGTGTTTAGCCTAGATGGGAAGGTAGGTATATAGGTAGGTAGGTACATAGTTCAACCTACATACCTAAATATTGATTTAAATTGAATTTGGACAAATTCAATTAATATGCCACATGGCAGATTTCTATTGCACCTCGTGTCATAATCTAAACCATCCAAACATAAAAGTAAATGCCTTAGATTATTTCAAATTAATAATAAAATATTTTTAATTATTAAAAGTTGGGACGTGTGGCAACACATAACTTATTCCCATTCTTCACCAAAAAATCACATCCTAGTTGCAAGCAACAATATGTATATGACAAATCAAAGGATGAAGGGGTATTCTTTCATCCAAAATTTGTTGTCATTTGCAACTAATGTCAATGCGACTTGTCCAACACAACTATTAAATTTTTTGTTCTAAATGTTGCTTACAACTAAAAATTAGTCACAAGGACCAATTGCAAAATGGCCATTTTCTACTTGTGTTTGTGTCCAAAACCAAAGCTTGAACCATTTTTAATAGACCTTTTGATGTAATTGTCAATGGACAGGTTGACTTCAATGAAGAAGTATGCCTTTTGGATTTAGTCAACCCATGTAATGTGCATTCATCACTTTTCATGGGCTTTTATGATTTTAGATGACATTTCATATATATTTATAGTTTAACAATCCATTTCATTTTCATTGTTTTTGTAATTTGGTAGTGCATGTAGCTACACCTACCAACTTTGAATTTTTGGATGGTGTTTTATATGTCACATGCATGGGCAAAAAGTTATGACCTTAAGGTTGTTTATTGGGAATACAAGTTCTTGCAAAAACATTTTTTGTTAGCTTATCTGTATATTTATGTTAGGTGATTTATAACAATTATCATTGGTAACATGTTGGCTTTTTTTTTATAACATTTGTGTTTTATGTGAATCTTTTTTTCATATACTTTTCTAATGTAGATGCCTTGGAAACGCATGTGTGGAAATCAAATTTAGCATTTTTTTGGGACCACTTGTAAACAAAATGTAATATCTTTTCCTTATATTACTTTTTTGTAGATGTAAAGTTCATGGACAACATTTCTATGAATCTTTTTCTTTGCAATGTCATGAAAGATTTTGAATAATTAGGTATTTTGTGTTGCATAGCCAATTTGTGTCACAATTTTGACCTATGTTACAATAATGTTCTTATCAAGATATATTTTAATGCCAACATGTGTTTTGTAATTTGTTAGCATGCATGTGAAGTTATTTAAAATTTCCATTTGTATGATTTTTATAATGTATTCGAATTCTCATTGTGAATCATAGTTTGTTCAATTTTGTGTTGAATGTTTTTCTAATTTATGGATTTAATGGTTTGGTTTTTTTGTAGATATGCTTGACCTCAAGGATTCAATGTTGTGCTTGGTTATTGTAAATGTATTAGGAGTTTATTGGGCATTAAAAGAACAAACAAAACTAGTGATGAGTAGTGAAATTCATTGTTGTCCAAAAATGTTCATGGGACATGGAGAAATTTTCATAACCAAGTTTGGTATTTGTACTCCCAAGTGCAAAGTGCAACCATTCACAACAAGTTTTTGGAGTGCAAACATTAATTTTGAATTCATACTTAACATTTTGTATGAAACTTATCCAAACCAAAATTCTATTATTAAGTCATGTTAATAAGTTTGGGTTTGAATTAATTAATGTTCCCATTTATCTTTATAAACGTACAAGAACTAATTTGTTCAAAACGAGTTTATATGTCAACTATGGTACTTTTGTTTGATGAAGGCAAGGTACAACTACAAACCTTCCTCCTCTTATGTACTTTTAAGCAAGAAAATAATAGTTGTGAAACATGTTTTCTAGGTGATATTTCTCACTTTCAAAACATTAACAATTAATGTCGAGTAGAATCAAAGTTTAGATTATGTTTCTAATGTATGTTTATTGTTGAACATAATGATTTAAACATTATTTGACATATGTAACATGTCTATGGCTTGGATAGATTATAATTGAACTTTAGGAGGTCATTATGGGTATGAAACTTAAAGGTTCATTAATTACCACACAATCAATAGTTTGTGTGTGTGGTGAGAATGTATAATTATATTTGTCCCCGATTAAGTTTAATGTCAAATTCATTCCATGGCCCTCTCCATGCATGGATGACTTCACCAAATTTGCATTAGATTATGTTTAACATGATGAAGGGTGTAATCTTGCTTGTTCTTATAGAAATAAGAAAAATAATAACTATATTTCCACCAATTATGGGTTATGTTGATTCTTTTTTTGGGCCTTAGCTTTAAGAGGTATGTACATTTTTATGTTAAAATGTGTTTGGGTTGAACTTATTGAAAGATAAAAGGAATATGGGTGAAAACATGGTAAAGTGTATAACTAAAAGTACTTGTGAATCTATTAACTTGTCAACTGAACAAAAAATAAGACCAAAAACCCATCACAAAATTGTTATAGGTTCAATATTTTTAGTTGAATGATAAATAACAATTTACTTTTGCATTATTACGCATGAATTTAAAAAATTTGCATTGTAAAAGTAAGTTTCAAGTAGATTTTTCTAAATGCAAATAATTAAAAAAACCTACTTTCTACAATATAAGATTTGATTAAAATATGCGTCAAGTATATTTTACCAAAGAGAAAGTAGATTTTTTTTTTGATGATGCCTTTGAATATACAATGATCTTTATGCTATAACTTCATACATATATATTTCATTAAATTTTCTAATAAAAAAGTAAGTTTGAACACCATTTTGACCAATCAATTTCAAATGTACTTATTCCCTACTTTAATTATTCCATTTTTTTTGAAATTTTGTAGTTGATTTACAATAAACCCGAGTGAGGGCTCAATAGTTTCAAATTGAAATTTATGTAAAATTTGAGTCTACTTTCTTGTGTTTTCAAAAAAAATCTATTTTTTAAAAAACTTGATATTTTTTTGTCAAGTATTTTTGTATATTTTACCATGCTTTCACCCATACGAACTTGCATTAGTATGATTTTAACATTGCATTTTTTGAAATAATGCATAACTTTTTAGGCTTTTACAAAATGTGTATGATTGTGTAGTTTGGACCAAATATAAGTTTCATATCTTGTGGGAATGAGCCTCTTGTGTTTGAGGTCCACTTAATAAAATCAAATTTTATAGTGTTAAAGATTTTTCAAAATAACTATTCTAGTTGGTTCAAAGTTTTGTTCTTCTCATGGCAAGTAGGCAAACTCTTCACATCTTAAAAAATTTAAGGCATTTTTTGAATGTTACTAACTACATACCTTGAATGTCAAAGTAAAAAGTATAATTGGGTAAAGATGCATGCAACACACAAATAATTATAAGAATTTAATTAAGTTGAATTGGCAATTCTAATTGTTGATGCAAATTGATAGTTCAATTTTTTTCATATACTCAAATCGGTTTATTATTTATTATTCATAATCTTTATTTATGCTTCTATGTAATGCTTTTAATTATAAGCTTGATTTTTTAATGTACATTTTGCAACTTGTAGAAATGGCGACATTAGAATTGGGAACAAGAAGCATGGTGTGGTGGTTTTTGGGACCACATGAGAATTTTCTTACTTAGGTGCATACAAAGCAATTGCTAATGGCAAAGAATTGAATAGCTACATTCACCAATTATGGATTAATAACTAACATTTTTAGTGCATTTTTAGTGCCAAAATTATTATAATGTGTAGTTGGCAAATGCAATTGTTTTGTTTTGTTAAAATTGATAATATAATATCCACTTATCAATCATGGTGACCATTATAACCAAAATTGTGTTGGTTTTTATGCTTATGCACTTATTCATCACATTGTTCATTAGCCACAAAAGTTAATGTGTTCAAATTGCTATCAACCCCTTCCTTACCACACCTCATTTTCAATAGCCCCACATATTCAAATGTGCATTTTTAAAATCCCATGAACCTAAAACAATCATTGGGTTCTCACCACCAATCTATGAACAAAGACTAATTCACCTCGGCACTTCTAGAGCTAATTAATTTTTGCATAGCCAATTGGATTCACAAACCCTAAAATAAATACACCACATGGCATACCACTAGAATAACATGGTAGCCAATCACCTTCTTGGGGAAATTGAAAAAAAAATTGCATGGTAGGCATTTTGTGAGGACGGGTGTTTTTTTTTATGATTTTTTTGTTTGTAGCCAAAGTGGGATCATCCACAAGAAGATTAAAAAAAAAGTGGCAATCATCCTTCAGAAGATTTATCTAAATTTAGTTATAAATCAAATATGAAATACAAAATTCTAACCATCTTTCTATATTTTGGACTACACACTAAAAACCAAATATAAAACTATGAATTAAAAAAAAAAAAAATTCTCCCTCAATTTTGGCGATTGAAAACCCTTCAATATCACTTCTATTATTTAATAAATTTATTTTTTGGGTGCAATTTCACCAACAAACAAAAGGTTGGTGAAGATGTGCAAATTCATCAAGGCAAGGCTATGATTCGGTGAAAGTTATGATGCTATCAAAGGGGCTATCTATTTTGTGGAGTTGTTCCCAAAGTCTATTAGAACTTGACACACGCATGGTATGCACAATTACTTGCACTCAAATTGTAATTTGGAAAATTCTCAAAGTGATTTATGCGTTTGTATCAACTTACAAGACAAATTTTGTTCACATCTGGTCACCTATATAAACTTAGAGGAGCCCAACTCCCCCCACAAAAAAGGACAGGCTAAATTAGGTGGAAAGGCAATCTCAAAGTAACTTAGGCAAGTTGGAGAATCCATGGCTCAAAAACAATGCCCAAAATTTATTGCTGGGAATCCTTGATCCAGTGAGCCAAAGGATCTCAATCACCTGTTCACTAGATTTAATCACCTGATTCAGCTTGAGATTCCTATAAAGTCTTGCTAGCCTATATAACATTGGATCCTACCTTTGGATTCCTACCTTTGGATTCCCTTTATTCAAGTGAAACCACATCACCTTAAGCCCAAGTAGTCCTATATAGTCTTTAGTAGCCCTAAAATACCTGGAATATTGACCTAAAAAGGAACAAGGAAGACCTTCAAGTGTAAAAAATAACAAGGATATGAGAACTGGGAAGCATACTTCCAATGACCATAAGTTTCATCCAGGGTTTATGTTTTGTTGTTGTTTCCTTTATGTTTTGTGTTTGTTCTCACATCTGGCATTCAACCCCTTGTTTCTGGCAAATTAGGTGCTCTTGTCCCTACTTTGGGTCACTTTACAGCTAACCTTAATATATTAGAGTTATCCATAAAGTAAGGAAAAGACAGCACCAAAATACTCTCGAACCTTGTGCATTGAATGCTGAGTTTCAGAATATCATATTAAAGAATACATACATTTTCACTTGCTCCTACTTGTACACTTACTATAAATACACTCTCGAACCTTGTGCATTAAATGCTGAGTTTCAGAATTTCATACTAAAGATACAATATACAACTTACACATGGAAAGGTGCCATGTACTGAACCCAATTTGGACTCTATTATGATCTTGCATTGGGATCCGGAAATTTGAGGATTTGAGGTACCCTCTCAGAAATTTCCGGAAGGGTTCAAGTAGGTCTAAATATACACCTTTCTGGAAACTCTTGCAGAAAAAGGCAACAAGAGAATCTGTCTATGAAGCAAAGGTAGTTTGTTTTGTTTTATTTTGATTTGTCACACCGAGGGTGATTCATGCCGAATGCTTGGTATCTCCAGAAAGCTCCCAATGAGTAGAGTAGGTGTGCCTCAACTTGGTTTGAAATTGTTTGGAGTTATCATGTGAAAAGCTATTTATTGTTGAACTATTTTCTCAATGAAAATTTAAATAACATAAAAACTGAAAGCTGATTTGAAATTTTGGGGTGTTCTTGGTTTTATTGGAAAGCCCTAGAGAAATCAAATTTTAAAAATTTTAATTTCATACTTTTTGGAGCTAAGGTGTGAAAGATATTGATTTTTGAGTGGATTTTGTTCCTTGAAATTCAAACAAATTACAAAAATAATTGGGTTTGGAAGGAAAAATCAGCACAGGCTATACTAGTTATTATGAATAGGAGGTAGCTAACTTGTGCTTGATCAAAAGAGTCTTTGTGTGTTTCACCTTCAAAAGCAAATGGGCATACAATTAAGGTCTCTTTCTATTAGGTTGTTGTGATCACAAATTTGCTTCAACAATGACTATCCATTACATTTTCCCATCCAACTGAGTTGAATGGATTATGTGCGATCCCATTGCATATCTATAGGTGAAGCATTTTCCCAAAAGGCAGATCTATATATATTTATAAAAAGTAGGGCACCTGACAAGAGTTCAGTGGCTTTCCATTACTTTGTCATCACAATATTTGAAATGTTAACACCACCTATAGCAACCTAATGGAAAGAGACTCTTACTTTTTCATTGGACAAGAACTAGTGATGAAATGATCTATATCACACCTAGGTGTGCCATGCACTTCCATGGCCATTGGAATAAAATGGTGCTCTTCATGAAACTTTTTATACTTGCGAATCTAAGCAATGGCATTAAGTTTTGCAATTGCACCTATTAGTCAACTAATGACATTCGAAACCACCATCTCCCACATTGGGTCAATAACCATCACATCAACAATGAAGACCTGGTTCTCTTGAGTCGTGTAAAGATCAACTTATAATGAAATTATTGACATAAGGGCGTACCACCACTCTTTCCATAAAACATGCCCATTCTTTCGAGTAAGGGCATACATGACATCTTAGATGGCGTCATGTGTGGCTATCCGTTGACCTTCAAACAAACAATGAATTAAGTGCATGCCAAATGCATCCAAAATGTGTCCACACTCACACATGAGAAGACTAAATGTCAAAGGTTGAATCAAACCAAGATGAAAATGCAATGTTGAGGTGAAAATAGAATGTGTGATGCGAAACGAATGGATAGATGGCCTAACAACCAACCATAGCCCTGCCCCTTTGTTCGAACAAAAATGAATGTGGGTTTTGGATGTTGAGGAAATGGAATCATTTTCTAAAATAGACTTAAAGGATGTGTCGTGGTGGAAATCCATAAAAAATGCATGTAGACTTGGGGCACCAATAACTATCAGACTTTCAAAAAAAGGGTGCATCTCCCTAACTTCAAGAGGAAGGTCATTTCATGTTGCATGTAAACATGATTGAAGTAAATGTGCCCCCCCCCCCTCTTCCCCTCTTCAATTTGAAAAACATATTCCTCCAAAATGGGTCTATTGAAAATATGAAACCTAAAGCACAAATACATGACCACCAAAACCCAATTCCTTAAAAAAATAGATGGGGCACAATCATCCATAGAGAGAAAGCTTATACCACTAAGGATAATGGTAGTCAAGCCTAACACTTCATTAAAGGGCCCTAAAAATATTATGACGATCCTAGACCCATAATGTCCCCACATACTTAAATAACTTTCTTGTCGAAATTTGCCAAAATAAATAAAAAGCAAGAAGGATGTAGTATCCATGTGAGATAAAAAGGACAATGAATTACACATGAGGACAAAATGCCCAAGGCAACTTAGGTGTCTCCCAAGAGAGGAAGATCATTGATATGTGCCACATTTTGAGATAAAACTTCATCCAAAAAATGCATGGCAAAGTCTTGAGAACCCACTTGCACACCTTAAATGCATAAGCCACCTACGATTAAAATGTAGCCTTTAAGAATCTCTATGCGTAGAGAGATCCTTGATGGACTCCAAAGCTTTCACTTTGACACTTTGGCCCTAAGCTCAACTAGGGCTAATTGGGTCGAAAGGTGGTCAAAGGTGTAAGTAATTTCGTTCATAGGCCCCATGATGTGGGTATTGTCCACTAAGGATGAAAATACATAGCTAGGGGTTCGCACAATGGTTTCTAGGAGAGTTCGATAATGGGCCAAAGCAAATAAAAGACCTCCTAAGGGGTCACTTCGCTTCACACCTGAAAATGATTCAATAATGGTGACCCCTTCCACATGCCACCCATGCTAATGGTAAAAAGAATAATCAACACCATAAAATAATTTTGTAAAGGGGGCAATGTTCACTAAAGGCCCCATGGCATCACATAACTTTTTTAAAATAGTAGCCCGAGAAATGTTATTAAAAGTGTTTTCGATGTTGAGTTGCATCATGACCTAGTCAAAGTATAAGTCGAGGAAAGCTTGAATGCCAAAGGGATGGCCTCAAGCTTCCAGGGGTTAATATTTTAAATTGATGGGGGAAAGGTGCTCTTGAAATGGCCCTTGAAGCTGTAGGATAATGGAGTGATTAATAAATAAATAAAAACATTTCACTTACAGCAATAGGACGAAAACCACTAGTGTCATTTACCATTACCAACAATCTATTAACCCTTAACACTAGGGCCATCGACCTAGGGATATCCCCATGAACAACAACAACAACCTAAACAAATTTCAAAAACTTTGAAAATGGGTCTTTTAATATGAAGCATCCAAAAAATGGTCATATAACATCCTAGAAAACCCACCCAAGGACAATTGGGGAGCAATGGTTAAAGCTTGGGAAAACAAAGTCCTACTGTAGACAAAAATGTGCTTAGGTTGATAGTAAAAAATAGGGAAGGACAAGGTCTAAAGGACGGGGGTGCAATTGGTGGAGGGCCACAACGATGTCCTCTAAAAGAATAATTGACATCATAGGCTAAAGACTTCTAGTAACATGATTATACTCACTAGCTCTTCCTCAAGTTAGACATGGGTGAAAATGAATGGTCGAAGAATCTTCCTATGAATGGTGAGACTGGGGCGCACATGAGGCACGTGAAAACTCTTCTTAAAGAAAAGACCAATTGCCCTCCATAAACCTCTTAAGGTGAACAAAAATCTTTGTTGACTTGAACAACCTCTTTAAGTATAACGCAAACACCAATGTGGCAATAGGAGGAAAATGAACCATACTAATTAGTTCATTGAATTTTAAGCAATTTGGTCAAGGGGTAATCGAAAAACCTACATGATCTCATCCTGAATGGTTCAAAGGACCTTCAGGATGAAGGCATGCGAAATGAGATTTAAACAACCCCAAAAAAAAACTAAATTAAGCCCAAAGCTAACCCTAAAAAGCAAAAGGAATATAACCAAGGAGAACACAAGAAGGGAAGACACTTATAAAGATAAAACAACCTGGTTAACCTAAGAAATGAGGCTAGCAAGAAGGTGAGCTATCACAACCCTACTTTGAGAGAGTGTGAAGATGAAACTCACACTCCCGAAATGAGGACTTGGGAGTCCTTTAGGACTCTCGAAACTTCAAAGTTCAATTGTAGGGGTCAAAACACCTCGCATTGGGGTGTTCTTTATATCATTGGAAAGTTATCAAAGTGTACATGTCGAAAACGGGTTCACATGAGCCATTTGGAGATATTCAGCACAAGTTATGGCAAAGGAAAAGCCGGGAGTCAAATTGACAATTTGACTCTTGACCACTAAAAGTCAAAAATCAACCTGACCCCAATGCGTGCAGGTGGAATGCGACACACCGTTGGAAAACTCTTGACAAGAACTACAACTTTGCTTTAGACCTCGTCCTAATTAGAGGTTTAAGCAAAGAATTATATTCTCGCAAAGTTGTGGGAGTCCAAACTGTGGTAGTTTCGGGACTCCTCTTTGGGAGTCTCGACACAAAAAGCCATTCGGATGTGGGTGCCGCGAGGAGGCACATAGAATACTATATGGGGGAAGGTGGTGGCTTCCCCTGAACCCAGGCTGTGGTGAGTCTTGTGCGTCTAGAGTTGCGCATGGTTTGTCCTAGCATTAAAGGTGTTCCAAAAATTGTACTAACCAACTTGTTGGTTGGTTTAATGTAAGTTTGAGCAAGTAACTAAAGTTTGTCATTATCCCTAGTCCCATCCTAGAGTTTCAGCACGCCCCTCTACCCCTTTTAGTGCTGAGAGTTGGGAACGTGCCTCGAGTTCCTCACCATTCCGATGTTTGAGTAACTTAGACCCATCTTGGGTCTAATTAGGAACTTGGGAGCGCATCATGAGCACTTTTGCATGCCTCGAAAGGCCACCTAAAGTGTAAAGGCTAGAACAATGAGGACATGGGGTATTTCGAACTGATGGGGGACGCAAAAAATGAGCCATTCAAAAAAAAATGTTACACCCAAAACTCTTAAGAAGCAAAAGCCCAAGTAGCTATCCCCTCCCCCCCATGGAAGAAAAATAAAACAAAAAACAAAACAACACCCCCCCCCCCCCCCCCCCCCCC
>Ga0209208_10008596_pt1 | contig 13583 bp, 10 predicted proteins | sample S1TSphfallax_3_FD_187694 | JGI IMG/M metagenome (GOLD analysis project Ga0209208, IMG submission 187694) | Host-associated microbial communities from peat moss isolated from Minnesota, USA - S1T2_Fd - Sphagnum fallax MG (SPAdes) (version 2) | ecosystem: Host-associated > Plants > Peat moss >...
ATTTTCACAATTGTCTCTCTCCAATTATCATCATTCCATAGTTAGGTGGTGATGGAATTATTTAGTTTTATGATATCTAAATAATTCCATCATCACTTAACTTTGATCCTACCACCTCTTTCCACTTACATTGACATATATATTCAATTATTGTCTAATTTTTAAATACACTTGTCAATTTAATTTAAATTGCCATCAAAGCTTGCATTCCAACTCTTATGATCACTCTTCACATACATTCAATTCATAATTGCACATGTTGTGGGATCTATTGCCTCTTTTTAACACCTAGCTTCCATGATTGTCTTTTTCCATTAAACATATCTTTTTCCACTATAAATTTCCACAACTATTTATCTCCAACTTTTTGGGCCACATCAAACTTCAATTTAGTTAGTTGTATTTAAAGTCCATCATAATATTAGTTTGATCGTGCCACCTCCTTCCAACAATGACAAAATAAGTGACTATAGTTAAATGTTACAATTCACATTTGTTCCATTTGTTGCTTCTTTCTTTTGAGGAAATTGTGCACAATGTTTGCTAAGTTTCATACTTTATTTAAAGCATGATAACATATGCATGTTAAATGCCTTCATGTGAAATTAGGAAAAATCAACAATTTGTAGTGATGTTATTATCATAACATCATGCATTAATCATGCCATTGGCCATGAGATTCAATGGTCGTTTGTTGAACAATGAACTACATGAATTCCAAGGTTGCATTAGGATTCTAGAAAAGGAACTTGTCAAAAATTGAAAATTGTGGAATAATGAATCTCACAAAACTTGGTTTAATGGTAGAAAGAAAAAGTATCTTAAGACAAAAGAAGAATTATGGAAATTCAAATATGTTTCACCATGCAAAAATATAATCTTTCAAAAAAAAAATCCTCTAAAAGAAATCAAAATCCTTCAAGATATTATAAATTCTATAAGTAATCTCAAGTTTCAATGCAAGCCAAAATATCATCTTTCAAAAATCCTCCGATAAAAAATAGAGCTATTATTAGCTAGGGGCCAAAATCCCTTGAGCTACTATAACACTCTATAATGAATCTAAACACAATATCCTTGCCCTTGGTAGTAGGCAAGGCCAAGAAGGTTTCCCAATAACAGTCAGATGGGTGTAAAAATGGCTTCAGCTTTTAGAGGTTGAAAAATGACCCCCAAGTTTGATCTGCCCTTCCCTTACATGCAAAGCACTCCAAGGTCTTTGTATTCCATAGCGCCTTCTTCCACAGAAAAGGGTGCTTCAGTCAATTGAAGGGACCTTGGGAAGGCCTACTTTATGAAGACACCACCTTGTAAATCACTGGGCAGAAAAGTCTAGTAAGTTGTGGGGGTCCTTAAAGAGGCCCTTAAAACTCAACATCCCCAAGTGTCCAACGAGCGCACGTTTTGGGGTCCTTAAAACTCATCACCCCCAAGCGTCCAATGAGCTTTCTCGGAGACGGTAACCTGACCTTATCCTCTCCCTTGGTGTTAGCTTCGGCTCATCGCTGCCGGAGATGAGTCGTCAAAGTGGGGAAGAAAGCCGAGGCGCGAACGATCCGAGTACGCGCGTGTGCGTCGCAATGCGCACTCGCCATTTGCATTTAGTCGCTGTGTGATCGGCGATGGCCACCACAACGACGACGATGGCATCTCTTCTGTCGCTGGAGCCGGCAAGGTTCCTCATCGCTCCGTCTTTTGCCACGCCTGCTGCTGGTGCTGGTGCTGCATACCACTGCGATTCCAAGCTTGCCGCTGTATCCTTTCCATCTCTCAAGTGCCGCCATTTGCCTTCAGCAGCAGCAATCGGTTCGCCGGCTCCGTCAACTCCAGCTTCTTCTTCTTCAAGACTTCTTACTCGGAAATCTGTTGCAGTTGCAGTGCAGGTTCGCCGTATTATCCTGTATTACTTTCCTCTATCAATTGCAGTTTCTTCTTCTTCTTCTTCTTCAAGGCCTATTCTTCAGAAGTCCGTTGCAGTTGCAGTACCGGTTTGCTGTATTATCCTGTATTACTTTCCTCTATCTTTTGTGGAAAAAAATTCCAAGTTCAAGTGCGAAGTTTGTCCAGTGTTGTTGCGCTTTTGTCATGGCCTTAGTGACAATGTTCCACAAATTCGGCAGTTCTGTGAAGTGTCAGGGAGACCCTTGATTAGGGATTGAAGAACAACCTTTTTTATTCATAATTTGGCAATGCCTGCTTGCCTTCTTGACCTGTTCCTGGTGAAAAAAACATGTGTGTAAACGGAGAGGTCCAACAGAAACTAAATTAGAGAAGAAATGGTGGAAAAACAGCAGGAGGCCCGCAGCATTGAAGAGGAACAGATGCTGACAGAAAGTCCTGCCAGTTTGCTGCGAGAGGGTGAAAATGTGCAATGGGATAATCCCAGCACCTCCAGTATGCGAGCTCGATTTGAGACCATGATCAGAAAAGCTCAGGTCTGCAAAGAAATTATTGTCTTCTCTTGTGAAGTTTGCCTCTAAGGCTTTGGAGTGAAACGGGAAGAGAAGAATATAGGTTCTGTTTGTGGAAGAAGCAGTTGATTTTTTCAGGTCACTTTTTGCACTGACTTCAGAAAGCACCTTACTATGAAAGGATGTGGAAGTGTTCACTTTCTGTCTGTCTGTCTGTCTGCCTCTAGGATGATATCTGTGCAGCTGTGGAGGCTGTTGATGGGAGCAAGTTTCATGAGGATTCTTGGATTCGACCTGGAGGCGGAGGTGGAATCAGCCGTGTCCTGCAAGATGGAAATGTCTGGGAAAAAGCAGGTGTGAATGTGTCAGTGGTCTATGGAACAATGCCCCCAGAGGCTTACAGGGCTGCCACTGGTGGTAGTTCAGATAACAAGACGGCTTTGGACAAGGCTGGTCGAATTCCGTTCTTTGCTGCAGGTGTCAGCTCAGTATGTTGTTTCCTTCCTCCCATCCTTTCAAGGGATTTATGGCTGTCTTTAATGGTTTGTGCTCAAGTTGCACACTGTGGCAGGGTAACAGGTGTCATGCTGTCATCTAATCCTTTCTGCTTTAGTCTCTATCCTGATTACAGAAATTGGAGGAATTTTCAGGACTGGTGTTGGTCCACTGGGATTGTGCAATTTGATCAAGTTTGTATTGGCCTGCAGGTGATGCACCCCAAGAATCCATTTGCTCCAACTGTGCATTTCAACTATCGCTACTTTGAGACAGATGCACCAAGAGGTATTAGGCTAAGTATGGCCTAGACTTTGAAAGCAGGTGTTGATAAGGTCAAAGAGATTGGAGTGCAAAGGAAGTTGAATGCAGTTCTTGGACCTTGGTGACTTGAATCTCTTGAAGCTTATTGAGAAGTGTTAATGCAGATGTGGCAGGTGCACCAAAAGCATGGTGGTTTGGGGGTGGCACTGACCTCACTCCCTCCTATATCTTTGAAGAGGATGCAGCACACTTTCACCAGGTCTGCTTGTCTAATGTCAACTTGTCTTTTTCTCCACTGTCAGTCCTGGAGGTTTATTTAAGCTTCTGGTCTAGGATATTCTAGTGTAATTTCTTACTGCTCTTGCCTTTCTTCTGGCATTATTATGCTGGTTTATTTTTAGCTATTGATATAACAGCCAGAGGTTGCTAGTACAGATAAACTCAGGGTATTTGTCAACCAGGGGGGTTGCAGAATAACTGGCTGATACCCCAGGTGCTATCTGGACTCAGGCTGGCAAAGAGTAGTAGGATAAATGGCTCCAGCTGAATAGGGCATGATAGGCAGTAGATATAGTATAGGAAAGAGGCTATTGGTCTGCTTTTCTTAGGCAGTCAGACAAGAGTCTATACTCACTGTGTCAATTGTTTGTGTCCAGGTGCAAAAGCAAGCATGTGACAAGCATGACTTGGCATTCTATCCAAAGTTCAAACAATGGTGTGATGACTACTTCCTCATAAAGGTACTTTATGAGTTTCCTTGTCCATATGAGTCTTTTGAAGCACATGTCCAAAACTGAATGTCCACTGCAGTGCGTACTGTGACAGTTTGATGTTGACTGAATGGAAGGACATATTTGTGGCCATGTAGCACCGTGGTGAGAGAAGAGGGCTTGGAGGAATTTTCTTTGATGATCTCAATGATAGGGATCCAGAGGTGTTACTTGCATTCTCCTCAGGTATTATCTTATCACAACCACAATGATGTGTTGACATGTGTCAGAACTTTTTTCTCATTTCTTTTGTTTTTCCCTTTGACGGAGCTTACTTTTGCTATGGCTTGCAGAGTGTGCAAACTCTGTGATTCCAGCTTACATTCCATTGATAGAGAAACGGAAGGACACGCATTTTTCACCAGAGCATAAGGACTGGCAACAACTTCGGCGAGGTCGCTATGTTGAGTTTAACTTAGTGAGTCATGGAAACAACTGTGGCTATGGTTATTTGCTCTGAATTCTAGAATTGGGTTTGCTCAATTTTCATCTCTAGGATGAGATTTTGAGCTAGTATTGATATGATTCCTTAGACGCTTTCTCCTTTTAGCATGTGATATCCATGTGATGCTGCAAAAGAGAGGCTTAAATATGATAAACATTTTGAATATAGATTGGCTTTGTTGCATATGACAGCAGTTCAGTGTAATATGGTTTAAGTTCATGTGTGGTCATGTTGCAATCTGGTGGCAGGTGTATGATAGAGGAACTACCTTTGGTCTCAAGACAGGGGGACGAATTGAGAGTATTCTCATGTCATTACCTTTGACTGCACGATGGGAGTACGACCATGTAAGTTTCATTGTGCATGATTTCTATTTGTATGTGGCAATATAACTGGCTGATCCCATGCAGACAAAGATTTGGTGTCGTTAGCGAAGGCTCCTCCATTCTCCAGCAGTTTGGTGAAAATGAACTTTTCTACTGATTGAATGTTCATTGCTGATTTACAGCAGTTGACCTAGACAGATTATATTGTGTAGAACCCATAAACAGTGAGGTGAGGGCAATTAATGAGAAGAAGGGGAGGAATTTGCTCTGTGATATGCCTTTTCAGTAATCTGTGAGTCTCGGGAACTCAGTATCCACACAGTCAAATTGCAGTGCTGACTTCAATGTTTTTGGTGCAGCAACCAGAAGAAGGGACAGAGGAATGGAAGCTTCTGGAGGCATGCAGAAATCCAAAAAGCTGGATACCTGCTTCTTAAATTCATACATTAGAAAACAAAATTGCTTTAAGGATACTTGAGGACCCAGTTTCAGCTGCCAAGTGGCACTTTTTTGCTGTTTCTGAGATCTTTTTAACACTTATTTGAATATCATGAGATTGATCATGTGGCAAGCCAGTTTTAAGATGAGTTATCCCAACATTGGCTGCTTTGTTGCACATGCTTTTCTCAATTGTTTCAATGGTGACACAAGTGACAATTAGCATGTTCTCCAATACAACACACTTTCAAATTCTTCAATAGCACACCAGCTGCACACCGTTACAAAGTCTTCTGAACACAGGAAGTTAAAATAATGCATAAAAAACAATTGACTAACACAATTGTACTAACAGCAATTAAGATGAGCTATAAGATTGTCTCCAAGTACTCAGATTTGAATTTCATTAATCACATTAAAATAAGATGAAGTCGTAGTTATCTAGTTTGCAACAATATTCAGGAAATGCAATAGGTTTATTGCTATCTGCACTACTCAAGCAACACTCAGGCAACCACAAGTTGCATATGTGAACAGACAAGTACAATCAATACAACCTCAGATCATACAAGCAGCAAACTTACTAAATCAACCAGATTTAGGGTGCAAAGTCTATCCAACAACATCTGATTGATTTACACCAGGTTGTGGAAACTCATGAATTGAATAGAGAATTGTGGGTACACTCCGCTCAAGATGAATTACCTTAGCCACCAAGAGCATCCAAAGAACTCTAGCAAATGATTCTTCAGACAAATGCCGAATGCCTGAGCATATCTCAGTCCAGATCCATACAAGCAAAGGGAAGTGGGAATAAAACTGCTTCCAAGTGTGCAATTCTGTTTCTACGAAAACACAGTTCCCTGACAACATGCATGCTTATCAAACACCTCCATTCACTGTTCAACACTGAAGCAGAGGACTAGGCAGCTGCTCCTTTGCCCTTCTTCTTCTGAATCTTCTTCTGGTAGAATTCAAGTTCCTTACCCTCTAGAATATACCTGCAATAAGAAGTCACACAAGTACATTGAATCCCAAATCACAGAGAAAGTGACAAGCCAAGAATCAACAACCATCTCTAATGCCAGCATGCTCTTAAAAGGCATACAGGTTGATTGTTTTGAACTTACCCATCTGCGCGACCACATTGGCCTGGTCGAGATGAGATGCATGCAAACAACCTGCCACTAGCAAACTGTTCCTCTAGATGTGCATCCAACTTGAGACCATCTTGCCTTTTCGCAAGCTTCTTTTGCACCTTCCTGCTGGCTTTTTTCTCTTCTTCTGTAGTCTCTACCCCCTGAGCCATGGATCCAACATATATGAATTGAATAAGTAACATAGCTGGATTGAGCCTGTTCAGATACAAAGCCTTCTTGCAAACCTTTATGTTTTCACTGCAGATTGAGAGACACAGTTGGAAAAAGGAAAGCCTTTGCAAGGTTAATAGGGGTAACAACAGACAAATCACCTCAGAATCCTTCTTTACAGCAACCTTCTTCTTCTTGCCAATGTCAAGGCCGTAATGCTGGCTGTACCACTGGCGGAAGGGTGCTGCATCCACCTGTACAATGGCATTCTTGACCAATGTCTGAGTGCGGACAAGCTCATTATTTGATGAGTTGTAGACAACATCCAGTATGCGGGCCTTGCGAGTAACTGCCTCAGATCCCCATGAATAATTCCCAGTGTCCAAGCGAAGTGCCCTAAATTTGAAATTGCCACCTCGCACACGAACTCGTCGGACAGTCTTGTTGCTGGACAGCTTCGTCATAGCTGCCTGCCTTCCAAGTTCATACCTATGACAAAGAACCAGGAAAGAACAAAGAAAATGTCAGTGAATGAGACACAGACATGTGACATTCATTTACTACCACACCCCATCATAATCAAACACAATAGAGACAGGAAGACATCACAATCCATATCACACTGACAAAATAACAAATTTAGTTGGTGTATATATGCAGAGAGATGACAGGAATCTCTGAAGAGCCACCTACTTGCGTTTCTTCCGCCATGACTTCTTCTTGCCCCCAGTTGCCCTCCTCTTATGAGTGGAGTCCCGCGAGATACCTGGCAACAGTACACAAAAAAAAATTCCATTAGCACTGATCGAGCTCTAGCAATGTCCCCTGTCTCTGCGTAACAACACCAGTTCCGAAGCGTGCAGACTATTGCCATCACAAACCGACGCTTACAATGAGGACATGCATCCGTTGCGAGCTCTCTAAACTAGTAAGGCTGATGACGCACTAGACAGAAACAACAAGACATCTACGACGGCCGATGTTCCTCGAGTTTACAAGGTATATCAGATACAAAACCATCAACCACTAAAGAAAAAAAAAAACAGCGGCAACAAGACGATCGACGAGAGCTTACCCATGGTGACCTCAACTGAGATCCAATCCTCGGAGCTCTCTCTCCCTCGCGCAGCAAGACAAGCTCTCCTCGCTGCAGAAACAAAAGACTTGGACACAAATGCGCCGCTGTGCTTTACCCTCCGATCTACAGGTTCTCAGCGAGTCTCCGGCAGACCTAAACCGAACCTATCCCGAACCTAAAACGCGTTCGCTCCATACGGGGACTTCGTTCGTTTTCACTCTCGTCAAACCTCCACAAGAGCTAAACCAAACCTATTCTCGATTCCAGACCTAAATTCATTCGCCCCATCAGAAGGATCATACGTGTGCTTTTCACCGTTTTCAAATAAAAAATTTCTTGTGTTTTTCTAGTGCGGAAGGAGGAGAGGAGAAAGCGGTTGCAAACTTCATTCACTTCTTAGGGGAGGTCTAATCTCCCTTGTTTGCAAAACCTTTTTTCTTTTTTTCCTCATGACAAAAGAAGAGGATGTCCAATTTTCATGAATAATTATCGCAACTATCATACTTTATATATGCATACGCTTCATTTGAGTTCACTCATAGCATCAAAGAAGCAAATCAAACATAGCAATGGAAGAGTATTTAATAACCACAACTATCCTACCTCTTTGGCAAAATTAAGAAAGGACACATCTTAACAATTAAGTTGATCACTTAGTGCAATAGTCAAGTAATAATTAAGTTAACAATTTCATGGTGGCATGGGAAGGATCAATAAAGCCAAACCCAAAACAAGGGAGGGCAAGGCGACAATTGTAGTGTCATGCAAGGATATCATTAATGCACAACAAAGCAAGGGCATTTTGCACACAAGGTAAGGTTAGCCATTGGCTTAAGCAACAATTCTCATCAAGCACACAACTATGACTACATGATGACATGGTTAAGCAACAACTTATTCCACCACCAAAGCTTTGATTTTAATAGGTGCTATAACAAAACCAACTTGTGAAAATGGTGTTGTCATGTGTCAACACTCATGAAAGACAATCAAAAAATCTTGAAACATTAGAAACAAATTATGACTAAAGACAAGAGCTTGAGATCCAAATATTAACAATGTGGGTTTATGAAACATTCCATAAGACTTGGGTAGGTGCAGCTCTTATGAAAAATGACTTCTTTGAGGCAATTTTCAACAATGAGCAAAAGTAGCATTCATGCTTTTAACAATTCTTTCAATTTTAAGGGGAAAGAGGTCATTTATCCACTTAAAATCTTTGCTTCTTTTTTATTAAAGTGGAAACCATTTCACTCTTGCAAGGTGAATGCATGGTTGAGTGGGTCATCTTTGCCAAATAAACATTCCATACAAGTCCATAACAAGTTTTTAAAAAATGGTCAAATCAACATGCTTTTTAATTTTCAAGATTTTCATATTGTAATTTTTGATTACCAAATGTTCACTCACTCATGAAATTTCCTAAACTTAACCCAAAACTTATATCAAAAGTCATTGATGACATTTGTTATGGTGAATGTCATTTGGAGATCCTAAAAACAAAGCCCATAAAATCCACATGAATGAAGGCCAACATAAAGATTTTTAAAACATGTTCATTGGGCCAAAAAATTTTGAGAAACAAAAAAAATCCATTTCAAAAATACTTTTGAAAATAAAGTCCAATTTTGACCTTTTAAAAATCCATAACTACCATTTGGTTAAGGTTTTTAAAAATAATATTTCACACTTAATTTTATTATTTCATTCTTCAAGTCATACTTAGTTAATAAAAAAAAATTGGAATGGAATTTAATATGAACTTTTCAATTCATTAATAATTAGTCAACCAATTCATAATTTTGAGCTTTTGAGTCCACTATTGGTAATGGATGCATTATTTTCAAAAAAATTTAACAAATGTGTTCATAACCATCATGTTAATATATTATCAATCTTTAATTCACATATTCAAAATTATGTTATTCGCCATTATACACATTTAAACATAATGCACCCTACAAAAATGACCATTGTGATAGCAAAAATGAATCATTCAACTATGCATTCACCTTGCAATACCATGCATTAACATAGTTCCTTGCACTTAATCAATGCCTTGGGAATGATAAATGTTTTATCATTTTTTGCAAATAAATTAAGCAAGTTTTCAAAGTTTAACTTTAATAAAAACCTACATGGCCAAAATCCCAAATTAACCAAGGGTGACAAACTTGTAGGATATATTAAAAACCTTTGACACAAGGTCATCATTTCGAATGATACACCAAAGTAAAGTTTAAATGTAATGTTTGTTCAATTAATGCAACAAATGGAAGGCATTATGCCACTTAATAAAAACATATCCACTTCCAAAACATAATAAATGAAATAAATAAGAAGACTCACAACCTTTGACAATACAACCCCAAGTCATGAAATGCTAAGGGAAGTCATGTGATATTTTATAAAAAAAACCCAAGCAAAGTTCATCAACTTGTGAAAAGTGTTAACAATGCCAAAACAATTTATAACATTAAAAGACACAAATAGGGTAAAAAGGAACCTATACATTAACTTGCAAATCAACCAACATTTAGTTTTATATCAAAACATCCTTTAAACATAGAGAGGACTAGTTCCAATAATTAGTACAAATAAATGTAAAAAGGATACCTATGTCTTGAGATTTTTCTTTTTGTTCAAGTAATAAAACAAAGTTATGCAACAAGATTGAAACTCCAAAACATTCCCCTTTGAAATAATTACTTATACTTCAATTTTCATGCATGCTTCCAAGTCTATTGAAATCAAATGTTAGAACTTTGATTCTTGCCATGATCCAGAAAGACATAATATAACATCTAGACCCCAAACATAATATTGCCTTCTTTGTCATTTAAAGATGAAACCTTTTATTCAACCCTAATCCCAAAGGAGAAAAAGATTGTAGTTGAGTTTTTGTAAAGGTTGGCTTGAATAAGAAGGAAAAGGAATGAACATCAAAACTCGCCCTCCCCAACAAAAAAATTTAGAGAATATTTTAGTTTGGTTAAATATAAATAATATAAGTTCATAAATTTAGTAAATGAGTTTTGGGTTTTCATATTTATAAGATATTCACAAGTAAAATCATGCCGCACATCGGTTTTCAAAAGATCTTAATGTGACGCACCCCCAAGCTCCTTGATGGGCTCAACTACGAGTTTAAAAGTGAAGACAACGGAAGGAGAAGGAGTTGAGGCGCATTCTTTGGTTCGCAACACTTCAAAGGTAGAGGGGCGTGTTGGAGTTTCGGGATGGGACTAAGAAGATTAACAAACAATTTAATTACTCACACAGACCTACACAAATTAAACAAGTTGATTAATGTGTAGTTGAAGCACTTTGGTGCACAAACAAACCACAGGCAAACATGGACTCACAAAACTCACCACGGTTTAGACTTGGGGGAAGCCACTGCCTTCTTTATTATAACATACTTTATGCCTGGCCACGGGACCGGCACCCAAATGTCATTTTGTTCCAGGACTTCCAAATGGGAGTCCCAAAATTCCCAAAGTTGGGATTTCCATGATTTTGGGGGCCCATAACTTTGTGTGAAAACCTTTGACTAAGATGAGGTTTAAAGAAAAGTTGTATCCCTTGTCACGAGCTTTCCAATGGTATGTCGCATGCCACCTACACAAAAAGAAATCGCAACGATTCTTGATTTTTAGTGGCAATTTGATTCTCGGCCCCTCTTTTGGCCATAACTTGCGTTTCATGTGTTCAAATGGGTCATGCGAGCTCATTTTAGACATCTACATTCCAAGGGCTTTCTCATGATATAAGGAACTCCTCAATCCAATAGGTTCTGACCTTTATAATTATTTTCTGAAAATTCAAAAGTCCATCAGGACTCCAACATCCAAAATGGGAGTTCACTTGAGAGTGTGAGGGTTCATTCTTTCACACTTTCTTACACTCCCAAAAACATAAGATGTGACTCCCGGGCTCCCCTCTTGGCCTGCACCTTTGCAAGCCTCTACCTTGGTCGCAAGCTCAAGGCTAAGGTTGCGACATAATGTGTGTATTGTTAAAGTTCTTTTCACAGAAAACTTAGTGGGTGTCTCCTCCTACTCACACTTGTCAAGTACATTGGAAAAACATTGAATCTTATTATATTCCATCTAAATTTGAAACACATTATGCACTTTAGATTTAAATGTTGCATAATTCCCAATTGTAATGGAGAAAAACATCAAAATAAGAAACACTTGTTAAAGTGAGGACATATCCATTAACATTAATTTTGAAATCAACAATATACCTTACAATTTTGAAATGTAATATAAAAGTCTCAAAAAACACAAATTTCACCAAATAAAATCCTAAAAACCAATATAAGTTGTTTATAACATGTTTCACAAACTTGGAAAAAAATTGGGAAAAAAAATGATACCCATAACTAAATGAATATTAAAAAAATTATTAATGTTTTTAAACCTTGGTTATAATCTTTGTTTTCTAGATTTTTTTTTCTTTAAATTATTTAGCTTTTTAAACTCTCTATCCCTCTTAGTTTACTTCCTTTCAATAACATGAGTTTTGTGAAAAAAATTCTTTTAGCTAAGACCAAGGTTAATAAGTGGGTGGCCCTTTGTGTTTGCCTTGAGCCAACAAATTGCTTTGCAGATAACTTGGGTAGATGGGGCCCATTACAATATAATATGCCTAGGTTCACAAGAGCATGTGCCTAATTTAAGGGTCACGTTAAACAAGAGTCCAAGGAGCAAGGTCCAATGAAATAAAACATTCTTATTGGTTAGAAACTTTAAATTGATCCCAAGGTTGATGAGGGTCTAGGACCAAAACAATTCAAATTATGATTTTGTTTACATAGCATGATTTTGGAGGCAAAACCAATTGGTCTAGATAAAATAAAAGAGCTTAAACAAGACCTCATGGTTTGGAGTACCATATTATAAGCTAAGGTCCAAGGTTGTTCATTTTTATTTCATTTTTGTTCTTTTCCATTGTTTTCTTCTGCCTCTTTGGTGCTCAAATTATGTGAGAATGAAAGACATGCTATGGATTGACGATGTTGTTGAGGGCACACCAACTCCCTCATATTTGACCAATTCTTGAATTGACATGGTTAATTAGTGAATCCTCACAAGGTGGTTGCTAGAAAGAATGAATTTTTAGCTTTTTCAAGTGCACGAAATGAAGATGAATTAGAAGATGAAACAAAAAGTGGAGGATTAAAACTCCAATGTTGTCCAATAGCTATTTTCGTTACAAAATGCAATCACTTGTGCAACCATTCGATGCATAGAAATAATAAAAACAAGAGCTACCAATATCTTGTGCCTACATTCATCAATTGTGTGTAATAAGAATTTAAAAAAAAAAAACAAAAAAACAGAAAATTAAAAAACCATGAAAAAGTAGAAAAAGTGAGAAAAGACCAAAAATTAACCTAATCCTTTCATAGGTCAATCACACATTTTTTAATATTGGATCCTGGAATTGGACCCCAAGCCTTTAAACACATTCATTGTACCTTAGTTTTTTTTTTTAATGGGAAGAAGGGGTCCAATTAAAGGTTCAATTTGCTTTAAATTGGTCCCTGGATCCTTGTCGAAAGTGGTCCTAAAGAACGCGTCATCTCAAACGAACAACAGAAACTGGAACCCTAGGCCAAGAACTCTACCTCCACCCCCCATCATCGCGCCACTTAGGGTTTCTCCCTTTCTGACATACCCTCCCTAGAAAACAAAACCTCTTCTCACTCTTTTGAACCTACACAACACAAGCCAAACTGAGGTGCTAACAACACACATCTGGTACCAGTAGCTATGGCCACTTTGCATCTGCAAAAGCATGTGGATTACATCAAGTCTCTTGATAAGGTATGTGGATCTGCACAAGCATGTGGGTCACATCATGTCTCTTGATAAGTTATGTGTTGAATTCTCCTTCCAGAGTATAAACACACTTGGACTTGCTTTTTTCTTTTTTTTTTTCCTCCCTCCCTCCTGCATGCTTTTTCTTTCCCATGAATTAAACTCTAAACTGCTTGTTGGAAATATGCTCATGATCTTCAGGTCAAGGTTTATTT
>Ga0209208_10008597_pt1 | contig 13581 bp, 9 predicted proteins | sample S1TSphfallax_3_FD_187694 | JGI IMG/M metagenome (GOLD analysis project Ga0209208, IMG submission 187694) | Host-associated microbial communities from peat moss isolated from Minnesota, USA - S1T2_Fd - Sphagnum fallax MG (SPAdes) (version 2) | ecosystem: Host-associated > Plants > Peat moss >...
AGGTAAGGGCAATGTGCTGCCCTTTACTGAGTTAGGGAAAATGAAGGTCCTCTCTTCTGGTCACTCAATAATCTCCAAAACTTCCAAACTACTCTTGACGTTGGAATACTGCAGAATAAAGCAAAGTTCATTTCTCTTCATTTGCAGACCTGCTCAGAGCGTGTGAGGAAACTGTTACCACCAATCAAGGCACTGTGGAATTGTGGCCTTGTAAGGCTTTGAGTAGTTCTTGGCCCTTCAAAAGGAGGTTTGTTTGTTGATGAGATTTGTGCTCTCCTCATACCTGTGCTGTGAGAACCAGTTAGGGTTTGAGTCAGATTACAGTTAGTATGTTCTTTTTAATATCGCCTATCTTTTCTTTTAGATAATTACCTACTCCATGTATCAGGAACTTTTAAAGTATGAACACAGCTTCCAAATCATGTACCCTAGACAGGCACTTTGGGGGAATCCAGACAATGAGAATGTGGTGCACTCATCCAAGAGCTATGTTGCCTGTATATGCTACCAATTGCTGAAACTGTCAATTTCCAGAAGACACCATGCTCAAGCTTTGGACACCTAATCTGGAGGCCAAATTGGATATGAGTTATATTAGAGATAGCTGAGGTCCTGAGTTAGATTGACTGAGAAGGATACTTGCAGGGTTTTCCAGTGATTGGCCTTGGTAGCACTCCATACTTTGGGTAAGCAAAGAAGCTCAACTGTCAATGTTGGATCGGGGATCCAGAGACTGTTGCTGTCAGTGAAGACAAAGGATAAACAAATTCTGGATTGTGTGATAAAGAAAGCCCACACCTGAAAGCATCATGTCAATGTGATGCTTGGTTTAGTGGCACCCTTCCAAGTGCTTTGTCAATTTTTTTGGCATGCTCCCATCCTTACTATGTTTTGACCAGTGTAGCAATATTACAGTGGGAAGGAGTTTGGAATTGGTCTCCCTTAGCAAGTGTAGGTTTCAAAGTCAAAGAATATCATCATTCAGTTCATATGGGATATGCAGTTGCAGAACCTTATAAATATGTTCAGTCATAAATATCACAGTAGACTAGCAAATTTATATCAAAGTCCCCTGAAACACAATCCTTTGAAGGTTGAACTCATTTTGGGTACTGTCCTTGCCAGCAGGAGTTCTATGGACTGGAAGACTTAGAGCAGCGTTTAGCAAATGCACATGCCTGGCTCTTGCAAGCAAAGCCAGCATTAGATCATACAAGAAGTTACAGTGACTTTGGAGCCTCAATTATTGGGGACAAGACAGGGTATTCTTTTGCAAAAGACTATACTGAGAGCACATTCTTGGCCACACAAGGTCGCCACTGTGGTGCGTTCCTATGGGCATTCTCCTTCCTGCACCGAGGGCCAACTTGACCAACTTCTGTAAGAAGTGCAGGTATAATGTGAACTACAACTTATAGCCCATAGTTGAATTGTTCCTGTTGACCAGATAATGTGTTCTATAGGGTGCAACAACCATTCAGTGCATAAGGCACTTACAATAGTTTTAAATGCATGTGTGCAGTGCTTACCAGTCTCCTTGACAAACGATGTGAGCCATATTTCTCAACTACTTGCAGTGAACAAGTATCTTTTCTACTGAACACACTGTTGGAAGTGGCATAATATTCTGAATTCCATATCCATATCTATGAATTAGCTTATGTATGTGAACTCTGAAAGCTGTCTAGGAAAGGAAATATCATCATTGATGATTCAAACCACAGTAATTCACTCTGGTTTTAATCTCTCTTGAAATGCACAGTGAAGAAGATATTACTTGAGGCCATATTGTATGGCACTGTGTCTCACTGTCAGTGCTGCATTATTGCATGCCACAGGTCTTGGAAAAAGAAGGTGAGCCAGTCCCTTTCTTGCAGTGAAGATTGCTTGCAACTTTATTCCACGTAAAAATTTCAGACTGGAATGTTTTCAGTCAGTCCTGTATGAAACAGAAACCTCAGGAACCTTGTGACTGATTCTGGGAGTAAATGGAACTTGATGGTGTTTTTTGTTTTTTGGGCTTTTTTTCTTTTTGAGAGAGAGAGTTGTGGACAACTTTCTGTGCAGTGTTGTTGATTGAAGAATGGCGGAAAACTTTTCTGTTGATGATGCCTGCCCATCAGAGTCAACTGCTTACCATCAAAGTTTTTTGTTGTTTTGTTTGTTATTATGTTTTTGAGTGCAGCAGGTTGGAGGTAAAGAGGAGGGGCATTCAATCTTCTTGGACCAACACCACCACCACCATTTTTCTTCCCCATCCAATTGTCTGCTCATGTTTCTCCAGAGCCCTGACAGCCGAATGCATGGAGGTTTGTATCCTTCATTAGATGTGGCCTTGAGCAACCTGAGTCCTCCTCTTCTGGGTTCTTCACATGAGTTTCTGGATGGAGGAGCGAACAAGCAGCCTTCTTCTTTAGGTCAAACTTTGTTATTTAGGTCCCTATGTTATTGCTTTATGTATGTTTCTTTATCTATGGTTCAGGTGCTTTGACTGTGCAATGTGTGTGAAGCCTACTTTGCTAAAGACCCCGACAAGATTGGGTATTGTGACTCCAACCTTTTCTGCATGTACCGTCTTTTTGAAACTCCTTGGGGATGTAGCAAACATAACAGCAGCTATAAGTATGAGGAGATGATGTAGAGAGAGTGTTAAGTTTCTTAAGTTAACAGGTGGTAGATTTTTGTGAATGGACACACTTGCACTGCTATTGTCACTCGCAAACGTTGGTGCTAGTGTAGAGGAATCCTTTGGTGTTTCATATTGTTCACAAAAAGTTTTCAACTTCTCAGGTTGTTACATTTAGAAATAGTTATATGTTTTATGGTGTTTTGTATATCTACTAAAACTATTGGAAGTCGAAAAAGTTTAAGAATTTGTATATAAGCACACTGCACATGCTCATTTTTTGAATGCGACACTTTTGATAAAACTCTCAACCGTTTGTCTTGTTGTTCCCAGTATTCATGATGAAGTATTCTCTTAATTCAACAAGCAAGCTATCTAGGATGATGGTGAGTGAAGAAAATCAACTGCAACCAATTGTGTGGTGCTTACTGCTACTCTACTACAGCAGTTAGTGTCTTTATTTCTTTCTCCTTCAATTGCTGGTTGGTTTCCCAGCTCTGTGGCGCTGATCAGCTGCTTAAACCAGCAGAAGTTTGAAATCCTGTAGTATTTAGACGTGCATCAACACAAGGAAAAGGTTCAAAAGATCTTCCAGTGTAATTGTAACAAAGTCGGCAGTAGTAGCTAGCTAGTGATCATCGCTAAGTGCAGCTTTTTCTTCTCCCTGATCATCATTGACCCTAACATCAACCTAATCATCTGCAACAGCCCCAAGAGCGTTGTCGAACTTCCATAACACAGTGATGGAGATTAGTCATCCAGCTCTAATTTGGCACCTCCAAATCACATGAGATTATGAAGATCATGATGGATGTCTTTCTCTTGGAATTTCTTTCTGGCTTTGGTGCTTGTCCTTGATCAATGTAGATTCCTAAACCTTTCAGATTTTGTAGATTGTTCTTGAAACTTTTGTCATCACTTGCTAATATTCATCTGTCCACAACTCACCTTTAAAGTCTACATCAAAAGTATATAATTCAACATTCAAATAAAAAACATGTTCATTCTTTCAAATGATTTCAGTATTGTAGAATAGAGGTTCTATGCATTTTCTTGAGAAACAAAGAATTTCAATGTTCTTGCACCATGATTTAAATAACTCACAAAAGAATGAAACCTTCAGAATAAAAGAAAAATCCATTGAAAAATAACACATGAAGATCTGAAAAAAAATCTAGTGAAGAATGATCCATTAGGATCTAAAGAATAATCCAATGAAAAATGAAAAATCCTTTGAATAATTTCTTTGAATTTGGAGCTAGAAAAGAATCCATGCACTAAAGATTGTTATCTGTTGATTGTAACCTTACTACTAAATGTCTGATGCAAATGTTTTCCTTTTTGCCTTCTTCTTTCCAATCCTATTATTAAGAACTCCAAACCCTCGCAAAATAAATTCACAACATTTCAGATGAACACTTCTCTACAAAAGGGATTTTTAACATGGATCCATGAAACCTACCCATGAAAAGAATGATCACTATAGAATTTTATAAAAAACTTCAAAAATTAATTACATTTTCACTACGAAAGAAAATTTAACACCAAACCAAAGGGAAAAAAACCAAAAAAGACCAAAAAAAAAACATTCAAAAGTTATTTTTAAACAAAATTATATGTTTGATGCAAAAGAAATCAAACATTGCACAAAAAAAGTTAAAATTTTATGAAATTGAACAAACAAGACAACATTATATACTTCAATATAATCATTTCAAAATTTGATATTAATTATGGTAATATTGTTAGCATGATTTATGATCATTTTCAAAAATATGTATAGTTAAAATGTGAAATTGATGAGGTTACAAAAATGCTCGTCATCTTAAAAACATTTGACATATTAAATCCAAACACATGAAAAAAAAGTTCTTAATCGGAATATATATATATATATATATATATATATATATATGTTGTTTTTTTTTAAAAAAGAATAATTATACCAAAATATAAAGTCATTAAATTGAACATTTATATTTTTAATGCATTTGTAGTTAAAATTTTAATTACAAATTTAGCCTTTGGATATAAAGTTCATAAATCAAAAAATATATATTACAACATTGAATGACAAGGAATAAATGCAAGAAATAGACATTATATACTTTAGCATAATACATTAAAAATTGATGTAAATTATATGTATACTTTTGGGATGAATTTTGAATATTTCAAACATGTATAATAAAGATTTGAAATTGATAATGATAAGAAAATATTTCTCATTTTAAAAGTGTTTTACTTATTAATTCCAAGAATTAGTAGCATTAAAATGAAAATATATCAGAATTTAAAATAATTAGATTTCAAAGTTTCATAAATCAAAAAATATACACTAGAATTGAATGACAAAGAATGAATGCAAGAGAGCGACATTATATACCTTAATCTAATCAATTACAAATCGATGTAAATTATATGTATACTTGTGGGATGAATTTTGATTATTTTAGACATGTATAGTAAAATGTGAAATTAATAACAACAATAAAAAAAATTCATTTAAATTTTATTTCACATATCACATCCAAAAATTTGTAGAATTAAATTGTAAATATCTCAAAAAAATTAATAATTAAATATTTCAAATTTCAAAATACATATATTAAAAATTAAAAATGATAAAAAGAAATAATTTACATGTATGAACCCTAATATGCATCATCATTATACGCCTTCAAATATATTAAAGTATTATAAATAATTTGTTCAAATATATGAAAACATTATCGATAATTTGTTGGAAGAATAATTATTTTATAACACTTTTTATTGAATTGTGTGAACACAAATTTATGTACTTGGAATTTTCATTGTACAATTTATGGCGTCATCATTTTCAATAGAACACGAGTTATTTTTTAAGGTTTATATATATATTCAAATTGTTGCACATGTATTTGAATTTTGAACATAAAATCAATAGAAATAAAAATATAAGCATCAAAATAGAATATGACAAAATCAATTGATAAAACATCATAAGGTTTATATATACCTCTTTTCAAATTAAATGCAAGTTTGAAAACATTAAAATGTAACTTTGAAACTAATATGCATTATGTGCAATTCATATGATTGGTATCACCAATCTCCTTTCCACCCAATGTGCAAATTGGGTGGATGTTTTAAAGGTTCAAATCCCAAGTTGAGTTCTACTTTTTTGGCAATTTAAAAATACATTTTCTTGCAAATACACCAAATGCATGTACCATACACATATATTTATAAATGTGCACAAATATTGTAAATCATTCTTTTAAGGTTAAGTCTATGACTTCAATATTTGAAAATTGTAATAAATTACATTAAAGTATAAATATCAATTACAACCTATAATTAGGTGCAAATGTGTGACATTTATCACTAAAGAAATAGTTATCCAATTCAAAATCTTCTGCATTTGTACGTTATGAAACATCAAAATGCAAACATATCAACCAAAACACTACATGGCAATCAAAATTATTGCCAAATGACATACATGTTATTTTAAAATGAAAATAACAGAATTTTCTTAGTTACAACAAAAAAATTTTGATAGATTCTACAAAATATCTTGAATCTTTGCTAAATAATATAAATAATTATTCTAGCAATGTATATTCATTATTTGTGAACATGTTTATGTTAGGAACTCTTGCTAGTGGAAAAACATTTTTCATTTGTTGTTTAACCAAATATTATATGTTATTGAAGAAGAAGGTTATCCTTACTACTACAACAAGATGTGCACCATCAAGGCTTATTTCAAAAGCTTCAACTATCCACAACATGTTTCATATATAATGTAAAGGATATGTTTAGCCATTACAAAAATTAAATGTTGAATTTCAAATCCTCAAAAAAGCTAACATCATCATTATTGACATGTCAACATGGTATAGGTGGAGCATAATGAAATTAACAACAATATAAGTATATATGATATTATTATTTTACTAGTTAAATAATAAATTTTAAAATAAATATAAATAATGTGACTGCATTTTTTAGTCATAAAATTATATACAAGATGACAATGCCATGTAAGCTGCTTTGGATGGATGAAAAGTTCATATAAATCACATCTTTATGCATTACTAGTGCAACTTGGTGTCATGTATTGTCTTTTGCAAATGGAATTTTATGTCTTGTCCAAGGTGACTATGCATTGTAACAAGTCACATGTGGTAATTACAACTAAAAATGAGTTATAAATCCAGTCATATATTTGCAAATTCCTTATAGTGTTAAAAAAAAATGTTTATAAGAATATGGCAACAATTTTTGTCATGTAAAAATCATGTGGTGCAATGGTTAAAAGGGGGTCAAAGACTTCTTCCCTTAATGTGGAGGTGAGGGGTTCAAATCTTCACAGTTGCAATTGAATGAACTAGCTTAAATTATTTTAGTTTGTTAGCTAAGTTAGCCTACACTCCTAGGTAGGTTAGTGCTTACATTCCTAACATATAGGGTGGGTTTTTAGCTTTTATACCATGTGGCAAATAAAAAATGCCACATGTTTAGTACATAACATGGGTGGAAAACATATTTGTTTCATATTTAATGAATTATATCCAACAATAATAATTTATGGATTTCATCACACAAATGACCTCCATGACTTTATAGTCACAAAAATCACAATCGTATATTGTTTTGCAACTAAGCCACAATAATGACTAGGTGTCTTAAATGGCGTGTCCTATTTGACTACATGACTATGTAGTCATGGATGTCTTCCATGACTAATAACATGGTCGTAGATATAGTCATAAAAAACAATTTTTGGCATCATGAACGCATTCAATCTTAGGCCAACAATAAAAGATTCAATCACATGCAACATGTTGTATTGGGAGCATTGGTTATGTTGATAGGAAACATTGATTTCAAAGTTGGTGCTACAAATGGAACCACTAGAATCATAACAAAGTTGGAGTTCGATTTTAAAACTAATTTTTACAACATTTTTGTGGCATTCAATCCATCAAGATACATGTAAATAATTTGGAAAAAATCAATTCAAACTAAATATGATTTTCAAGGACATTTTTACAAAAAATCATTTCCTTTAAGGTTATGTTATGTAATTATATGACACAAATCCCAAAGTGCAACCATATCATCCAAAGTAATGATACATATTTGTGAACCTTTTACAAAAGGATTAAAGTGTATAATTGACGCACTCCCAACTCCTTCAAGGACCCAAATGTGGGTCCAAATAGAAAACATCAAAAAGGGAGGAGTCGGGGCACACTCCTTAGCTCATAACACTTTGAGGGGTAGAGGGGCGTGTTGGAGCTCCGGGATGGGACTAGGAAGAGTTGACAAGTTTCACTCACTCACACAGGCCTGCACACAACCCACACAAGGTGGTTAGTGCATAGTTGAAACACCTTTGGTGCTAGGACAAGCCACGGGCAACATGGACACACAAAACTCACCACGGCCCGGACTTGGGGGAAACCACCACCTTCCCCCTTATAGTATACTTTGTGGTTGGCCATGGAGCCCACATCCAAATGGCTTTTTGTCCCGAGACTCCTAGGTGGGAGTCCCAAAATCGCCCAAGTTTGGACTTCCACGACTTTAGAGCCCCATAACTTTGCGAGCAAACCTTGGATCAAGGTGCAGTTGAAAGCAAAGTTGTGGCTTTCGTCAAGAGCTTTCCAACGATATGTCGCGCATTGTCTGCAACCAAGTAAATCGGGTCGATTCTCGATTTTTTCTGGTCGGGAGTCAAATTGACAATTTGACTTTCGGCCCTTCTTTTGGCCATAACTTATGTTTTAGATGTCCAAATGAGCAACACGAGCCCATTTTAGACATTTAAGTTCCAAGAGCTTTCCAATGATATAAAGAACGCCACAAGCCATGGAGTTTTGACCCCTGAAATCACTCTCTAAAGTTTTGGAAGTCCACCGGGACTCCATTTCCAAAAGTGGGAGTTGCCTTGGGAGTGTGAGGGTTCACTCCCTCACACTTTCCTACACTTATTTACACTCCTGGGAGTATGTAATGTGACTCTCGGGCTTACTCTCGGCCCACACTTTGCAACCCTTTTGCTTTGATTTTTGAGCTTTTTCTTGGCCTACAACCTTATAACCCCTCTTTGCCTTGGTTGCAAGCCCAAGGCTAGGGTTGCGACAACAATGCTATCTAGAATGACAAGTCAAAAAAATTTGAAATTTGTTAACAATTTTCAACCCTCAAACATACAACCTATGTTGAACATTGTTGCAAATTGAGATATTAACACATGTATCATTGTAATCTAATATGCACTATGTGCAATTCTTATGATTGGTTTTACTAATTTCCTTTCCACTAAATGTGTAAATTGGGCGTATTTTTTTAGGTTCAATTATACATTTAAAATTTTAGAGATGTCATTTCTTATGAAAATATTATAAATATACCAAATGTTTTATTTACATTTTTAGTTTACATATTTAATATATGAAATGTTTAATAAATATTGAGTGTTAATTAATTAATTATTTAAACATATTTGTAATTGGGTAAAAACATCTCCATAATGATATATAAGTAATTGGAATATAATATGTTAACATTTAGTATGAAATGTTTTAACAAAATTGGCATCCAAGTTAGATGATATTATGCACATTCTATCATGTAATATAATTACATGTCTTTCATGTTGACAACTTGCAACCTTTTATAACTATTTGTTAATTTTATTTTCTTTAAATATGAATTTCAAATTTAATAACTTTCCTTGTGTGATTATGATCTTGGTTTCATGAACCATTGGAACAAAACAAACAAACAACCTTCCTTCATATATAGATATTTTTGTAGTTCATTTGAATTTTTGAAGGAATGATTGTTTCAAAGTTTAGATTTTTTAAAAAAAATTGAAATATACCCACATGTGATTAATAAAATTAATAATAGACATCACACAAATGTGGTTCCAAATTCCAATGAATGTTGGTTGGATTTTGGTGTTTTAATTTCCAAACCCAACCACAATATTAAAACACACCCTAGTTTTAGACCCATTACACACCTTATAGGATTTTGGTTTTAAAAAAAAAATGAATTGAAATGTTGTTCACCCATTAAATGAGAAACATTATTTAATATGTTTATTGAACGTCAATTTAAGAGTGTTTTTAAAAAAAATTGTGTTTGTTCCTTCTTGGCTTTGACCATGCATTATACATCCAATTTACTTGTTTAAAAAAAGAAAAAGAAAAAAATAGTAATACCCTATCATAATATTGGGTGCTAGGCCTACCTCCATTCTAAATCCCAATGGGTTCTCAAATATTCAAAGAATGATTGTAAGAGTCAAAACTCATTAGATTAAAGAGTTCTTTATACCATTGAAATTTTTTTTAAACGTAAAGGTCTGAAATGGGCTCGCATGTCCCATTTGAGGACTTAAAACATAAGTTATGGCGAAAACAAAGGCGAGGAGTTAAAATGCCAATTTGACTTCTGACCACTAAAAATCGAGAATCATCATGATTTACTTGCATGCATGTGGCATGCCACATATTGTTGGTAAGCTTTCAACAAAAGTTACAACTTTATTTTATACCTCACTTCAATTGGAGGTTTGATCAAAAAGTTTTGGGCTTTCAAAGTTGTGAAAATTTCAATTTTGAGAATTTCGGGACTCTCAACTTCAGAGTCAGGGGACAAAAAAACATTTGGGTGGAGGCCCTGTGGCTAGGCATAGATAAAAGGGGGATATTGGTGGCTTCCTCAAGTTCGAGTTGTGGTGAGTCTTTTGAATTTGTGTATGCATGTGGCTCATTCATGCGCCAAAAATGTTCCAACCACTAATTAACCAATATGTTGTTTGGTTTGTGCGAGTTCGTGTGAATAATTAACCCGCTTGTCATTTGTTTTAGTCCACATCTCGGAGTTCTAGCAGGCCCTTATACCCATGAAGTGTTCTAAATTAAGGAATGTACCCCCCAATTCCTTCCCTTTCCATTGTTTTCACCTTTGGATTTGCAGTTGAGTCTATTAAAGAATTTGGGGGTGCATCACTTACCCCTTTGCCCAAACGAGAGTAAATGCAAGTTTTGGATGATGATGATGCATGTTCTAAAATAGACCTAAGGGATGTGTTGTGATGAATGTTAATAAAAAATTTGTAGACCTAAGATGTCAATAATTGCTAGATTGTAAAAAAAAGATGCATCTTCCTAACTACGAAAGAAAAAGGTCATTTTGCATTGCACATAAGCATGATTGAAACAGGTGTGGACCCCTTCAACCTGAAAAAATACTTTTCCAAAATAGGTATATTGAAAATACAAAACCTAAAGCATGAATAAGAAATCACCAAAGCCCAATTCCCTCAAAAAAAACAAATGGGACATAATTGCCCATAGAGAAAAAACCTATACCATCAAAGGATATTAATTATTGAACCTATCACCTCACTAAGGGGCGTTGAAAAGACTCACACAATGTTGAACCCATAATGTCCCCACATAACTCCAAAAATAAAATGTTGTTTTACCTTGTGTATCCTACTCCAAGGCCAACTTTCGCAAGAAAAAAAGGTTTGGGAAAGTTCTTAAAGCCTGACCACTTCACAACCTATGTTTTTAGTAAATGAGTAATTATTCAATGAAATTTCCAAAATTCTTGGTCACCAATTTTGGAAATAGAAATTTCATGCCAATGGGAAGGGTCAGCATGCACTTGAAGTGCCTTGATTTTTTCTTTCAAGTTTTGGGGGGCTGGGGGGGGGAGGATTTTTTTCATTTTTCTTTTGTTCCCATCATGTTCTTATCAAGTTCTCATTGGGTTCCCCATGTGTTCCCCAAGAGTGTTTTATGTCTGCAAAATTTTGCCCCTGCATTAACCTATGTGAAAAATGGTGACAAACAGTTTTGAAAAGAGAAATTTCATGAGCCAATGGGAAGGCTCAGCATACACTCATGAACAATTCAATTTGTTTTTCGTTGGGTGGGGGGGGGAGGGGGAGGGACTTTTTGTTTTTTTCCCTAGTTCTCGAAGTGTTCCCATCATGTTCCCATCAAATTCTCAAAGTGTTCCAGATGCATTTCCAACTTTGTTCCCAATAGCACTTGGGTTTTGTGCCATATAATTTGCCCAAAGTTGAACTCCCTTTAGTTTAAAATAACAGGGTAAATCCCAGGGGTATAATCTATTTTGCAATTGGGGGGTCCAAAAAGGTGTTTTTACAAAGGCATGTTCATTGTTCCAAAAATAATTGTTGATGGGTTAGTCAATACGATTCCTTTAAAAAGAATTTAGAAAAGTTGTGAGGGCACCCATGATCTAATCCTATATATAAATTCACTACATCTGTCTGTGACGGAGCTCGACGTTCAGGCTGACCAAGCTTGGCGTGGGCGGTGGGGGAGGGAGAGGTATGTTACATACAAACCCAGCCTGGCACTCTCGGATTTCGATCGACCGGGCCTGACGTGGGGGGTGGGGGAGGGAGAGGTCTGTTACAGACAGACCCGGCCCGGTTGTCCCAGATTTCGACCGACCGGGCCCGGCGTAGGGGTGGGGAGGGAGAGGTCTGTTATAGACAGACCCGACCCGGCACTCCCAAATTTCGACCGACTGGGCCCGTCCTATATATAAATTCCCTATGTCTGTCTGTGACGGGGCCCGGCGTGACACTATGACAAAGTCACATCAGACAAACAGTCATTTTAATCAGTCATTTTGATGCATGATGTTTAAAGATTAAGGGTGTGTACACTCTACCAAAATCTTTTGGAAAATAGTGAAAGAACATTTTCAGGTTTTTCGGTCATCAAATGCCAAAATGTTTAAATAAAAATCAATAACCATTTCATCACTAGTGTTTGTGTTTTCATCACCTTCTCAACTTGGGATGTAGTTCAATCCTTGCACATTGTTTTGCCAGGGTGAATTAGTAATGTCTTCTAAACAATTTGAACCTACATCAATTATGCCTTCAACCATACCTACACATAAACTAGGGTTGCTTACTATACAAGCATTGCACCTATGTGGCCCTTCTAGGCTACATTTCAATTGTATTGCCTTCTTTTCACACCAGTATTGAGGGTTTCTCTCCTTAAAAAAAACATTTCATGATCAAGAACATGTGAGGAATCAAGATTAAGGTCCACTTAATGACAACCTATAACCAAAATAAAACAAATTTATTTTCTAGTTGTAAAGCTATGAAAAGCTTAATATAAACACAATTGTAAGTTTTAGATGCAAAGGCAAAATAATCTATTTCATTGAGTTTTCAAATTTTCAACTTCAAATAAGGAAGGAAAAAAAACACCAACATCCTTGGAATCAAAACTTGGGGATCCAATGCTATTTTACAAGTCTTGCAACACATTGTCCACCCAATGTTGACCAAACCTTTATTAACTCGAATTACTCAACGATCGCGAAATTCTTCATATGGAATTTTAGTTGTAAAAACATTTTCTTACATCAAGCTAGTTTAAGACCACTAAGCTACAATGGGTTGCAAAAATAATAAAGGCCCAAAGTTAAATTTTTTTTTTTCCATGTGAACTATTGTTTAAGATAAAAATTGCACCAAAATATTGTGCTACAACCTGTTAGGCAAAATTAGTTCATTGTGCTACATAAGTAAGATCAAACAATGTTAATAAAATGTTAGTCCATACACTAGTAGAAAATGGCCATTTTGCAATTGGTCTTTGCAACTAATTTGTAGTTACAAGCGACATTTGTAACTAAAATTTTAATAGTCACGTTGGACAAGTTGCAAACGACACTAGTCGCAAACGACAACGAATTTTGGATGAAAGAAAAAGTCAACAAAATACGCTTTCATCCTTTGACTTATCATATACGTATTGTCACTTACAACTAGGATGTGACATTTTTGGTGAACAAGGGAACAAATTATGTGTTGCCACGTGTCCCAACTCTTAATAATTAAAAATATATCTTTATTATTTTGAAATAATTGAAGA
>Ga0209208_10008598_pt1 | contig 13580 bp, 8 predicted proteins | sample S1TSphfallax_3_FD_187694 | JGI IMG/M metagenome (GOLD analysis project Ga0209208, IMG submission 187694) | Host-associated microbial communities from peat moss isolated from Minnesota, USA - S1T2_Fd - Sphagnum fallax MG (SPAdes) (version 2) | ecosystem: Host-associated > Plants > Peat moss >...
CCCTCTCACCATTGTAAACTTATTATTAATGTAATTTGTGTGGCAAAAACCAACACAACAAAGGTGAACACTTAAATGATACCCCCTAGCCTTGCGATTAAACATGCATGAAGAAAGGAAAAGATTTGTGATAACAAATGGGAATTCATAAAAAGTTTATGAACCATCCTAGTACAAAGCTCCAAATTAAAAGCGATATTATCATGATGAAAGTGGTGCGCATGCGCGCGGGGGGGGAGGAATTTGTTGTTACCTTAATAATTATGGTTTTGGAATTTCTTTCATACCAATGTAATGTCTTTAAATTTTGAATTAAAAAAAATCCAATAACTAATTACAACATTGAAAATGAAGATGTGTGAATATTAATTATCTATTTTCATAAGTGAAATTAATTTCATTATATTTCAAAAATAATTTAATAAGAATGTTATATTTTAAATTATAAGCTGAATAAAAAAATTAATGGAATGTTTTGAAAATTTTGAGTTAAATACATGATAAAATAAAATAAAATGGTTTTTAAAAATAAATTGCATGTAACTTTTTAATTATATTTGAATTTAAAACCCAAATCAAAATTTTAATTATTATATTTAGGTTTTTGAAATTCATATTTAAACCCAATGTGATATTTTTCTACATTTTAAAATTAAAATTAAATTAAATATTTTTAATAAGTTAAATAATAATTAAATTGAAAAATGAAATTAATGACATGTACAATCAATTTCATTTATGAAACTGCATAATTACATAGCATATGAAATTTGAAACATAATTTGTTTATGTTTGTTGTAATAAAATTATTTATCGCCATGTGTCATAGGCATCGCTTTCACATGACTAGGTTAATTTGATTAATATCAAATTAATTCATAGTTTAATTCTAATTCACATTCAAATAATTTTTAATCAAGTCATAGTTAAAATTTAATTGATTCTTAATAAAATCCTAGTTAATTTTAATCAATTCATAGTTCACTTGTAATTAAAAAGCTTACATGGTTGATGGGCACATGGAAACCTTTATGGAAGTTTCTTTAAAGTAAGTCCCTAAAAAGGTATAAATAAAGGTTCCATAAAGCCTAAACCTTCCATTACCTTCAATTTATGCAACACTAGTTTGAAGTATGATCTTGTTTTACAACCTTGTTATGTTTTTTTCATGTTTACGTTTTTTTACTTCATTGTAATAAAAATGTGTTTGTACTTTGGTTTTGCACACCTCATGTTATTGGTTCAAGCCTTTGTGTTCTTGTTTGGTTCCTTTGTTTCATGTTTTGAATTTAATCTTAAAATCTCTCTTTTATGTTATTTGCCTTTGTAATTTTCATGCACATGACACCATGTGAAATTGTGGTTGGATGCTTGGTTAAGGCTTTGGATTGTGGCCAAGGAAAAGATAATTCAATTTTCACTTTTAAAGTTACAATTGGTGTTGTATTGGTATATAAGGTGAAACTTGGCTATATATTGTTAATTTATGAATATTGGAATTGAAAAACATACCAATTGAGTATGACCTTAACCAATACCAATTTCATACCAATACCAGTTTGGTATGGGACTTGAGGTAATACCAATTATATATTTGTTTAATATTAATACCAATGCTTTATTTATACCAACCATATATCATACGCAAAATCGGCCTTGTACTTAATATGGACTTAATACTAATACCAAATTCGTATGAATGGTAAACAAAAACCCTTCAATTCCAATACTTGCCAAGGATGAAGGGAAAAATCCTTTCAAGACCAAAATTAGTTTGGTATGTTCCATGTATGTTCAAAATTGATATTATACCAATATTGGTTGTGACTAACGTTATTAAAAATAGAAACAATGATGTTGAGAGAAATATTAATAGGTCTAGTAATTTGTTATTGTAGAGCAATTTTTATATAAAAAAAAGTTGAACATCATAATCATAGGTCTAGGCAAGGGCATTATTGACCTATTCATTTCACAAAAAGAAAGTCCCAAATTGTGGGTCCAACACACTACAATAACATGTCAACAATTTAACATTCAAATTTAGTAATAATAATAATAATAAATTTGAAAAAAAACTCAATATTATCACATTGGTAGCATCTTCAATCATTGTGGACTCAATCATCTTAGTCACCATGGATTCAATCATGTTTATGGCATAAAAAAAAAAATCATTTTTATTAAAGCCACCAAATTGTTAAAGTTTTTTTTGTTCAATTTTGTGGTTTTCAAAAATTGGAAAAAAATTCCAATCGATTTTTGTTTTTTTTTGCAAATTTACAGTTAAATGTTTTCCCCTTATTTTTTGGTCACTATAATGTGAAAATTCACCCAGGAAAAATGTTGGTGTTTGGTTTAATATGATTGATTTTTTAGTGTTAAAACACATGAACCTAAAATCTATGATTTTGATTAATTGATGCTAATGACCTACAATATGCCCAATTGATGTTAAATGTTTTCATATTTCATTCAAAACATTTAAACAACTAATGTTTGAAAGTTGGTCAATGAAATGTCCATGGAATATTTTAAACATTCACAATATCATGTTTAATTAATGGTGTGGAATTATTTCTAGCTTTGATTTTATTTACATATGTTTTTAAAGTAGGTATGCATGTTTTTTAGAAATATTTTGATGATCCCATAAAAATAATTAAATTGATTTGAATTTCTAAAAAGACAATTTCACAATTTAAATGTTCTAATGAGGCTCGGGAAAACAATGATGAAGTTTGCAAAGTTTAAACGACGAACCAAATGCAAATTCAATCCACATTATTAATTGGAACCTATGGATGCCAATTGTTTCTTGTAGCCATAGTTTGTCTATTTAATTTTACACAAAATGACAAATGTGTTTATTTGATATGAAACTTAAAGATTTTGTATACATTTTTTAATTGGGAGTAAATTCAATATTAGTTGCCTTTTGAACATGCCAACAACAATGGTGATGTGTTATTTATTTTTTAAAACTTTAGAAATATAATTAATTACAACCTAATTACGTAATTGAATTCTTTCCATCATTTGTGAATTAGATTGTGATGTTGGATGTTTTCATATCCAAACCATTTTTTTACAATTAATGTTATAGAAATTCACAATTAATGCATTGCACAAATTTCATTATATTCATTATTTCTTTTACATGTTCTATAAGTTAGTTTTCAAAGTCTAGGATGTGTTTATATGACAAAAAAATTAATTTATGATTAAAACATTTGGATAAATTTGAAATAAATCCAAAACACATTTTTAAACATTATAAGTTGTTATTGTTAACTATTATGAATATTTTTGTTTGATTTGAAAAACCTAAAATTAATAATAAAGGATAATGATTATTTACATCGTGGGTTTGTTGAGGGCAAAATAATTCAGACACATGCAAAAAGACCCATTTGTTTTTAATAGAAAGTATTGATGCACTTATATGTGATTTTTTATGACCTATGAATTTTTGGAAATATTTCAAAAACATCAATGTAATTTCATAGTTTATCCAATTTGTTTTGAGAAAGGTTGTAAATGGGTCCAAATGGTGAATGCATTCATTATTGTAATTTGATTGCATAGTTGTGTCATTGATGTTGTGATATCATGTTGGCATTTTTCCTTTTAAAATACATCTTTAAAGTCTTGACATTGTGATGGGAACACATTTGTATTATTATCTTTGAGATTTTTTGTTGGGATCACATAAATCATGAATGGTGTGCCAACTTTTGTTGCTTGTAAAAAACATTTTTGTTCCAATGAATGTTAATTGAGTAAACATTTGTTTTGGATGCAAGTTAATAATTAAATAAATATCAATGTTTGGATTAAGTATCTTGAACCACAAAATTCCTAGGATTATTGAACTCAAGGGCAACTTGATGATATTAAATGCAATGTTTGAAATAAATCAATTTATTTGTGCCTTCTAAGGTTGAGGATCATGGATCGTGTTTCCAAAGGAAAGGGTATGTTTCTTGATAACTTTGCAAGTTGTGAAGTTTGATTTTCAAATCAACTAGAAGTATTTTTGTTGTGTATGTTTTCATCCATGAAACATATTGTTGTTGCATTATTATCCATCAAGGATTCCAAATCTATGATGTGTTATTTTAAATATAAATACATTTTGATTGCAAATTTATTGTATGTCATGTATATTATGTATTCATACCCTCGATCACATAAACATGAACAACTTTTGTTAAAGGCACATTTTCAAAATCCATATTTTTCAAGGTCAAAAACACTTTTGAACCAAATGTGCTCAAAAGGGTTATAAACATAATTTTCATCAGTTTGAGTCCTTTTGCCCTTCTGATCATCAATGTTAAAATCTTCTCAAATTTTTAGAATGAATGGTGCACATTTGGTAGAAGAAAATAACATTTGAAAAAAACAAGGATTGTCCACTTTCGAGGTTTGAGTGCTTTAAACATGCAAAACAAACTTTGATTTGTGTCATGCTATGTAAAATTTGCAAAAAAATTATGACAATCCAAACTATTATGTTTCACTTGTGATTTTTCAAACATGTAAAAATGTAGTTTTAAAGATAATCCACTCATTTGGGTGGCTCCTTTGATTGTGATTTTACCCCTTTCACAATTAACTTCGCCACATGTTACACTTATTTTTACCTAGAAAACATTGAAACCAAAAAGTAATGGTAATTTTTCTCAAGTAGTGTACAAACCATCACAAGGTTGTCCTTCAAAACAAAGTCTTGACTAGTCCAACTTGTGAAGCACTATTGAGGAATTGCTCAAGATAAAAATTAATGAAAAGTCCAACTTGTTGAATAAAATTTCAAAACTTTGATCTTGTGCCATCAAATTTATTGAACATGTAGAGTTTAGATTTAAAAAAATGCTATGGAGGTTAAATAGGCTTGAAATGCCAAGGTAATTCACATTGGCTTAACAAGCTTTTGGATTTGTTGTTGAAAATATTGCAAGTGGGGCTAAAGCTTGAGGTTGATTGACTTGGAATTGGACATTTGTGATTTCATGAAGTTTTTGAATTTGTTGTTGGAGATTATGTAATGTTGCAATAGTTGTGGTAATGGAACATTCCATCATGAATTACCAAAATGTAAAACAATTCAATAAATAATTTTGTTAAACCACTAATGTCATAAAACACATATTCAAATAAAGACTATGTAGAATTGGCAAATTTATATTCAACAATCAATAAGAAATAAAAGATTTCATTCATTTACAAAACATGATATAATGTTAGATTGTGAGACCAAGTGCATTATATAGGTCACAATTTATGTTGGTGAGATTAAAGGGTGATGGCATCAAGGCCCTTAATTTATACTAACCCATTGAACCTTTTAATGTTTTATGAAGTTTTTAGAGCATTTTAACACTTTGACTTTTCAAAACCTTTCACTAACTAAGTATTATGAAACCTTCTATAAACTCAACCTTTAAAAACTTCTACATGAATTTCTTTTACACCCTTCCAAACATATTGCTTAAAGATACTTCTAAAAAATTATATAGATTTATTCTATCTAGAGGGATTATCAAAAGTTCATTTTAGAATTTGACAATACTAATAACATGTTCATAAATTTTGATCACAATACTTTTAACAATCATAATGTGTTAAATAATATGCTTGGAAATGCATGTGTTTTGAAATGGGTGATTTTCAATAAAAACACATTAATTAATTAGTCATCATGTTGGAACCAAGTTGTGATGTGTGGTTGTTCAATTGTCCAAAATTAGAACCCATTTCAAATTGTTTGGCTTTTTCATTAGGAAGGGAACTTAAATATATTTATCCCTATTGCAACTTTTGTTAATACATGACATTGTAAAAGTGAAATCTTTATGTACTATTTTTGTCACCTTTCCTATATTATTATATAATTGATTGAAAACATAGACATCTAGTTTGGAAAATGCAATTGAAATGCCATGCAAATAGACAAATCATGAATTGTAGAATATCATTTGAAAAGCATTTTGAAATTACCAATCCTTTTTGGATGGGTATTATTTATTGTGACAATGTGGTAAAATATATAACATAAATTACATAGGAATGTCAATTTTCTTGTTAATGAAATTTGTTGAACATCATCATGAACAAATAATTCATCACTAAATCAGAATTGGGTCACTTTGCATTTCATTACACTACTTTTCATGCAAAAAAAAAAACAAACACCTTCATACATATTCACAAATATCATCCAAATTGGTTTATTAATTTCGTGCATAATAGAAAAATAATAATAAAGGAAAAACATCCAACAAGGAGACATGAGAAGAAAAAAAAGAGGATTAAAGTCTAAACAAAAGACCACACCAGAAATACAAAACGCACAATGGGAGCCCTAAGAAGAGAAAACATAAAACTAACATAAACGGATCATTAGTAGAATAAAACAAGTTGTGCAATGAGATGGGTGAAAAACTTGGAAAGACACCAAGCCTAAAAGAGGCTTATCATGTTGCCACAATTGTTCGATGCAAGATAATGGTGGTTTAAATTTTCTAAAGAGCCATTGGCACCCTTCACACATAAATGAACTTATAATCAAAAGAGGAGCACCACCAGAGCCCTTTGTTGACCATGTTGTGTTGGCACATTGATGAAAGAAATCGTTTTCCTATTAATGTAAACATCCAAATATATTTATTACTAGAAGGATGAAATCAATCTTCGAAGTATCGGTCATGATATGACACAACCTTTGCTTAAACTATAATCATCACAATCTCTCCTTGGGAAGAAGCAACTGACAAAACAAAATCCACACAAATTAGGTCAATAATGATTATGTTTCCCAAAATGCGAATATCATCTGCTATAACCACAATATCCATTTGTCATTTTGATGACTGAAGAGATGGTGTTAGGAGAACATGTGTTTGTTCACATAAAACATGGAACTAAACATCTTTAGCAATGGAGGTGATTTTTTTTTGAATTGCATCATGTGTGATTGTGCATTCTTTCCGATGAACATAACAAAATAGGTGTATCCATATTGAATCTATGGCCTACCCACATATATATAAAAAAAAACCATGAGTCTTGGGATGGGGGAGGCCCAATTTAGTGGGAAGGAAAAATATTTTTGAAGGAAAAATGTTGAAGGCCATTTCAAAACATGGGATGACTAGGGGAACAAAAAGTCATACACCTGAGCTTGGGTTTGCATAAGATTTCAACCTAATGCAATGATAATTTGAAAACAATTCTAAAATGATGTTGGAAAATGAATGCTTATGCATGCTTTTTGAGATGTTCTCCTAGAGATAATCCAATCCTTTATCTAATAATTGTTAAAATGGTGGGATGGAAATTTGAACATCTAGAGGTGGAAGGTCATAAACCCACCTAAGGTGAGCTTAAAATGGAAGTGGACATTAACTATTGAACCCTATAGTCCCTAATAAAATTGGGCAACCATCTTACAAAAACATGCATGCGATGATTGGGGTGACAAGCCCCTTAAGTACGTTGTCAAGATGATAACCTTTGCAGAAACAAGACTTATCTCACCATTGGAAATGGGATGAAAGACTTGTCAATGAACTAAGGAAATCTTTGGACACTTTCAAGAACTTGGCTTTAAGAGTTTTCCAAATACACAAATGAAGATTGAATCAAAAGAGATTAGTTCGCACTGAAAATTTGGGAGAGATAGGAAAAAAAAAGAGGCATATGTGGGGAAATTTTTTTAAAAAAGAAAAGGCATATGTGGGAAACAACAAATGAGAATCCCAACACCACCTGCGTAAGATTTTGCCATGTGGGCCAACTCCTTGCAAATTAAATAAATGTATTTCTATGTGTTCCTGAAAAAGTGACTTCACACATTTGGCAAAGGGGGCCTTTTTTAGTGTTGGGTGGGTATGAAAGAAAATGTGAAAATCTGACAAGGTAAAGCCAATTTTCAATTTGAATCCCTTAGGGTATCACATTGAATGATGCCCTTTATGAAACCCAGTTGCAAGGTTTCATATAATGTGAGAATCGGGCCTTTGAAACCTTCATAAAATATGTGTTTTAATTTTATTGAAACCCCGGTAAGGTATTTAAGAAAATCAGGGTCATGGTTTCAAAGTTTAAAATTAATTAAGGTGTTAGTATATCAATAATCATTAAGGTTTAATGTTAATGTTTAATCATTTAGTTAATGTTAAGTTAATAATTAATTTAGGGTTTAATTAGGTTTAAGGTTTAGGAAGTAAGTAGTGTCGTTTGTTGCTTGATATAAAACAAATGTTTTCGAGTTGCTTATTCACTATGTGTGAATTTGTCTTGCTTTCTTGCATTTTATTTTCTTTCTTTGCCTAGCTTAATGTGCTTGATTAGTTAGTTTTCTTAATGTTGTTCTACATTCCTCTTGCTCAATTGACTGCATTCCTTTTACTCAACCTGTTGTTTTGCTATTTTTGCTCAACTTGATGCTCCTCTTGCTCAACTTGCTTTGTTATTCTTGCTTGATTTGTTGCTATGCTTTTCTTGCTCGACCTTTTTGCTTAGGTACCTTTGTGCTACGCCCATGATTTTGCTACTCCCTACTTCTCTTGTTCAACCTTGCTATTCTGCTCCTCTTGTTTCAGATTGGTACTCCCCCTTCCCCCCTTTTGCAAGTGTGGAATGTGGTGGAGTTGGTCAAATTCAAGTTCTTCCAAACTTGGAAGGTGAGAATTTTTGTGTTCAATTTTTGTTTGTTGATGAATTTTTTAAATTATCCATGTTTTTGGGAAATGGTGTTTAATAATGTGTTTGTTTTCTTGTGTAGGAATTATTTGAACATTATACATTTAATTATACACATTCCATTTCATTTGCACAATTACATTATGTATTTTTTGAACATATTGCATTTTATTTTTCTTTCAATTGCTTGTAAATGTTTAGGTTGATTTTCATATAGTTGGTAGAATATTATTTTGGCAAATAACTACTTATTTCTAATTTCTCTTTCAGGGAAAATAATATTCTGGTAAAAAATGGGGGAATGAAGTCAAAATGAAAATTTAATTTGATTGAAGAAAATCAGACAAATGAAAATGAAATGGACATCGAAGAAGATGCGGGAAGAGGAGAAAGTGAAAATGTGCAAACAGAAAATAACAAAGTTGAAGAAAATGGGAAACAAATAATGAAGAAAATTTGCAAAAATCACTTGTTCAAGGAAATTTTTGGAGAGGACATAATAAAAATTCTTTATGTTGGGCATTTTATTGTGTGAATGATGGGAAAAAAGTTGAAGTTGCATCCCATCAAGTTATGAGATGTATTTTATGTTATGATAGTGTAGTAAATATTCCTAATGTAAGAACTACATAAAGAAAATGATTGATAACTTATTATAAAACTTATGGCATAATTGCTCTTAAAAAACATGTAGATGCATATCATTCTATAATTGTGAAAAAAATTGAAGAAGAAATTAACGATGAAATAATAGGAATTGTTGAAAGATAACCTATAAAGAAAAGACCAAATGTTCAAACAAGTGCAATATCTTTTTAAAAAAAAGTAAAATAACCTTTCAAAAAGGATGATGTGTAGCAAATTTTTTTTTCAGGACCTTGGCCTTTTGATTGTGAAAAATAACTTACCATTGCAGTTCGTTGAAAGTGTATGGTTTAAACGTTTAATATTACATTTGTTTCTTAAAGTTGTGTTCCCCTCTAGAAAATAATTTTCTTAGGAAATATTACCTAACTTGGTGGAGAAAACGAAACAAGTATATGTTTTGCCAAAATTAACAAATTGTATTTATGTCATAGTAAACTTTGACTTGTGGATGTCAAAGGGTGCGCATGATATATTTGCTTTTGTTCTAAACTTTTTGGGATCTGATTAGTAACCCAAATAAGTAACTATTGGTTTGTTTGAGGTAACAAAAATTGTTGGGCAAAGGTTACTTAACAATTTGACAAAATTGGTTTTATCAATATGGGTTAAGAAACAAAATCATTGCCTATGTTAAATGATGAGGGCTCAAATTTAAATATTATGACAAATACTTTAAAATCTATTGTAAAATGTGAAGTCTTTGGTTTAGATGAAAGTTTTTAGGGTGTTTATTTTGGCCATGTTTTTTCCAAAGCATGCCAATATGCTATTATTGACAAATTTTTTTGCAGAATTTCAAGTTTGTTTCAATCAAATTTGCCTAGTCATGTTGGCAAAAATGTATAACTTGGCTTAAAAAATCTGGAAAGGGTAGACAAGAATGGAACAAGGCTTATTCAAATTTTAACTTACCTCCAAGAAAATTACTCTAGTTAAGACAAGGTGATTATTAATCTATTATAATTCTTTTTAGAATTATTGTCTTTCTTGTTTCTTATTGATTTGTTCTAGTTGGATCTTTGAACATTGGAATTTTAAACTTGTTTGTAGATTTGCCAATAAAATCATTATGTTTCAAGAAGCTTTGCAATTCAAAGATGATATTATTTTTTGTTATAGTAGGCAAAATACTTTTAGAATAAGTGGAAGAGTTATTCCTCTTCTTACTTGACACATTTAAAAAATAATTATGGACTTTTTATCTCTTATTGTGATTACTTGTGTTCTGAACCAATTAAAAAGCCATTGGTGACTTTTTGATGCATTACAATTTGACATTACTATGTGCTTAAAATTAAAGGAAGAAATTATAAACCCATTTGCCCCAGTTAGTTTGATTGATGATGATTTTGGGATAGCTTTTGAGTTATCTTTGTTTGCTTCCAACATTAGAAGAGAAGTCTCTTGTGTTTTGGATTATTTTATTTTTTTAAAAAGAAAAATTGAAAAAAGAAAAACTCACAACATGTTTTTGATGCTATACCCTAGATTCAAAAGCCTTTGTTTAGTATTTTTTTTGTTGGTCGAGAGGAAGGTGTAAGTATTGTGGATGCATATGATAGGAGAACTTTATATCCTATGCTTTTGAAGTGTTATCATCATTTCCATCCAATGACAAAATCTATTAGATGTGTAGATCAAACAAGTGATGAAAATTTTTGTTTGGATATTTTTCAACATATTACATCCATAAGTGAGCCATCAAAAAGAATTTGTCACCAGGGAACAATTGATTTTCAAACGTTACCAAGTGGATCCCAAAGATATTAAGTGTCCTCTTCAATGGTGGGGAAAGCATGAAGCCATGTTTCCTACAATTGGTTTTTTGGCTTGTCAAATCTTAGGCATTGTAGGGTTTCAAATTGAAATAGAAAGAAAATTTTCTTTAACGTGCATACTTACAAATGTTAAGAGATATTGTTTACAATAAAAAACCTTAGAAAATTTGATTTTTTTGAGCAAAAATTGGCCAAGTGATCCTATAGACGGATGTAAATTGCCTTTCAATTTAGTCAAGTTAATTCAAATAAATTTAGGTTTTGAAAAGGAGTTAGAAGAATTTGAAGGTTCATTTGAACGAGATGAATTAGTGGACACATAAAATGTTTATTTTTTTTTAGAATTTTTTATTTTTGTGCAATTAAAAAAAAGAGCATTAAAAATTAATTTTTGAGATAATAAAATTTGTAATAACCGGTATGCAAAAACCAGCTTTGAAAACCAACTGGTATCACATGTTGGAGAACCAGTGCTTTGAAACCTGGGTAAATTTACTTTTTGCAAATTTTTGAAACCCTGCCTAAGTCTTGAAAATATGAAAATAAAATTAAAAAAAAAAGAACTGGGTTGGGTCTTACAAAATAGTCTCATAACTGGACCTCACATAAAAACTAGAGACTCACCCGACACTGGTCTTTTCCCCTTTCTTTTAAACTACATAGATCTTGCTACTTTTACTTAGCTACAAAAATTGCAACAATTTGTGCATCTTATTTTTTTCTCACGAGAGATGACCAAAGTTTGACATTTTGCTCACAAAGGCGAGTTCTTGTAGTCATATAGTCTCTCTTTCTCTTAAAAAAGTCTTTGAAATGTCATTGATAACACTTTTAAAACCTAACCTTGTGATCTATGAAAAACATTTTTGTTTTGTCGTTGCAATACTGAAAACCCTTGCTAGCTAGCTAGATTTATTATCGATATAAGAGCAACTCCACCGGTCCTCAATACGCAACCCCACAAATTAAAACTGGATAGAGAAAAGTCAAAAAACATGCTAGTTTGACTTAGCAAAATGGTTTTACCTCAGCACAAAAATTTTGCACAGTTTATTGCGGATGGAAAAAGGCACAGCAAAGCCTGACGCTTGCCAGAAAAAGAGTGTAATAAATTAGACCTGACTGCTGCTCCCTGTTTCTGATTGGCCAATCATAATAATTATCTAGGTGCTTTGCTATTAGTAGTTTCCCACTTATTCGCAGTCCCAGTTTTAGTTTTATGGGTTGGGTTGGAAAAAAACAAAAAAAAACAAAACCTGGATGTGAGAAATATTTTGGCAGGGTCAAATACGGAGTTAGAGATGCTCTTGGATCACATTTGATTGTCAATATTCTACAAAATATGCGCCCTAGAGCCATGTTCTAGTTATGCTTGGTGTGGTCAGAGAGATCATTCCATCATAAGTTAAGTAAGTCCTTTTTCGTGTTGATTCCACATGAGTGTACTTTGGACCTTCCTTCACCGAAAAAAAAATGAAACCAACAAACCACTTGATTGTGGTTCCAACTCTTCCCAAACAATTTCAGTTAAGGTGTATTCGAGTGTTGGGTGGGTATTGATTGTGAAAACAAACAGCTGGGTTCTGGTTTAAGAGTGCCTTAGTTGTATGAAAGACTTAATCTGGGATGGATTATATAATCGCATTTTCCCCCTCTAATTTAAACATTCGGATTCCATGTGTTGGAAAACTTGAATTTCACAAAGTATATATTATGGTTCTTCATCAAATAGCCTAATCCGTTCTAATAACATGCCACCCAAGTTAGTTTTCGTTAGTTTAATGCCATTTAAGTGGCATGTTACTGGCATATGGAACCCTAATTGGTGTTTCTAATAATCAAAGAATCAATTTTAAACCCGTGCATTTTCCAGAAATTAAAGAACTACCAGTCCAAGAACATACCATGAACTGCCCTGTTCTTTGCCAGTTCTTTCATCAAACCAACCAGTCCTTTGAACTTTAAAATTTAAATTTTAAAAAAAGATTAAATTAAAAAAAAACCCAAAATTGGAGGCTATTTTCAGTGTTGTATTGGTATATAAGGTGCAGCCTGGGTATATGGTACTGGTATCAATATTGGTATTGAAGCACTTACCAGTCAGGCAGGTATGACCTGAGGCAATACCAACCTTATACCAGTTAATATGGGACTTGAAGTAATATTAAAATATACACCAGCATCAATACCAGGTTTATACCTGCCATATACTGGAAAAAAAATTCAACCTTGAATCTTATATCAGTACCAGAACCCGTATAAATTTATTTATAAAAACAAAAACTTTCATACAGGTATAAATTTATTTAAATAAATTAAAAAAAAAACCCAATATCAGGACCAGTCTCATATTTTCAACAGTTGATACCAGTTCAACACTGGTTATTTTGTTTTGTAAATTTATTTATAAAAAAACGGGAGTTTCTTTGATTCTGATTTTTT
>Ga0209208_10008599_pt1 | contig 13578 bp, 14 predicted proteins | sample S1TSphfallax_3_FD_187694 | JGI IMG/M metagenome (GOLD analysis project Ga0209208, IMG submission 187694) | Host-associated microbial communities from peat moss isolated from Minnesota, USA - S1T2_Fd - Sphagnum fallax MG (SPAdes) (version 2) | ecosystem: Host-associated > Plants > Peat moss >...
GGGCAGGGCAAGGCGGGCAGGGCAGGGGCTAAATAAAGAGTAAAAGATAAGGAAAAATAAAACTTCTAAAACTTCACACTGGCGGCCGAAGGTCATGGGCACCCACGGGGGACTTCACAGTGGCCTTCGGCCACGGGCACCCACTAGTGGTGGTTTTATGGCCGTGGTAAGCCATCACAAACCCAAAAATTGTGTTGATCCTCGTCTCTTATGGTTTTGTGAAATGTGTAGGCCATAGACCTTTGTAACGGTGGTGATCTTTTATTTTATAATTTTGTGACCTATGTGGGCCATGACAAATTCAAAAACGGCAATAATCATATTCTTTGATGGTTTTGTGATTTTTTTGTAAGCAATGATGGACCTTTTACTAGTTTTAATCATTTTTTTTTAATGGTTTTGTGACTTTTGTAAAATAAGATAGACCTTTTTAATGTGGTGTTTAACGTTTGCACCTTTATAATTGCAATGATCCTAAATTATTTGTGGTTTTGTCACTTCTATAAAGGTGGATAAACCTTTGTGATGTGTGTGAATATGGTTTAAAAACATGAATGTGTCTTTATCTTCCCTTGTGGGTGCTCCTAGGTATGGCAACTTGGTGTTCACATGTCCCAATGTTGCTGAAATATGAGTGTCATCATCACATGCTTATGATGATCACACATGCACAAAGTTAAAGTCCCTTGGAAAAGGGAAATTCACTAACAAATTGTGGAATTTTTACATTTCAACATGATAATAGTATCAAGTGCAACTAACACTTTGCAATCTATAACCAAAGAAAAGTATAAATGACATAGCTTATTCTTGGTACTATGTGGAGGCAATTTACATTGATTACTAAACAGCTTACCCCAAAAATGCAATTTGCAAAAGAAACATTCAGGGAATGTTTGCATATGGAACTTTGGAGGAATCAAAGATGAACAATTCAAACAAAGAGGGATCTAGGAAGGATTTGAGAAAACAACATTGCAATGTGATGAAATGTTGAAACTTATGAAAGCAACAAATGACCATCCAATGAAGAATGTTTTGAAAAGACCATAAAGTTTGATTAATGGTGCATGCTTACATCTCAAGCATCCTCTTTTAATTTTAATTCCTCAAAAGCAAAAAAACTTACAACTACAATTGTTCCTAATGCGTCTTTGAACCTTAAACCCACCATAGCTTCAAGTTAGAGGCAAATACCCAAGGTCAAGATATTACAAATGCAATTTTGAAACATGAAAACAATGGCATCCCAACTTTCATCCACCTTCAATATCCATGATGTTTTCTTGGCTAACAAGACGGACATTAACCATGAGAGGAATCCTAAATATAGGATAAAATTAACGATGTGAAAATAACTAAGGAATTAGGATTGATAATAGAAGAGAAATTTTGAACAAAGGTTAGGGCAATTTTGAACATAGTTAGAAGAACACATGCTAACCATGTGTAGCTAGATGATGGATTTGAATTGTGATCACTAATCACCTCATATGTGAGGTCCACATGCATCTCTTGTGTAAAAAGTTAGTGAGTACAGTTTTGAAACTCAAAATATACGTGGGTAAATTGAATTTATTCATGAGACATTCCATTTTTTTCGTAAGTCATTAACTATTTCACTCTACCTACGTTCTATACTTGACATTCATTTTGTTGTGGGTTCTAACTATATCATGATCAGCATCTTGCATCGACTCACATCTCCTTGTCCTTTACATAATGATCATTTCCTCTTGCATGCACCTTGAATATCTTAAATTGCAACAAATATTCTAAGAAATTATTGTGGTATGCAAATTCTTAACACTAATATCTATAAATGTTATAATGCCAAAAGAATGTTCACATCATGGCGGGACTTTTAAAATAATTAGTGTCAAAGTAGATGAACAAACCATTATGGTCCAAAATCACAATGTTGTTCATTGAATAGATTTTTCATTACACCAAAAATGTATAACCTGTCCTATTCAACTACATGATTACAAATTGTCATAAACAAGTCTTATTCAACTACATTATTACGACATAATCTTGTAATCACGTAATCAAATAAGACTAGTCATAGATCCATGTTTTTGGCATAATTTTGTCTTTGGCCATTAAACTAAGCCTTGTGTGCTTCATTCTTCCAAGGTTTCTAGATTTCAATCAATGTTTCATTATGATACAATCACTACTACGATGAAATACAATTCACCACTTGATCATACTTGAATGAATGGTCCAAGCCATGATTCTACCGCCAAGGCCATTGAAGTTAATTGTGCCCAACATATTTGGTCAAAGAACCCTAAACCCTTAACTGTCAATTCTTTGAAAAATTTCAAAAACCCTGGATCCACAGGTCCTTTTGGAACTGAAAATATTCAAAAAACCACAACCAGAGGTTCTGTGATTCTGAAAATTAAGAAAAATCAGGTTCCTTAATTTCCATGATAAAAAAACCCAAAATCAAAGGTTGTTAAGAAAATCAAAGAACTGCACAACACAGGTTAAGACTTAAAACACTGTTTTCAGTCAATTGTTCTACAAAAAACGTGATCCAGAAAGTACTCTCTAAATCACTGCTTATGCGGGTCTGCTGGCTAAAAATGCATGAAAACGAAACAACAAACCTTTCAGTGGAATGACCCGTTTCAACAACCGTGAACTCACAAGATTGTCTTGATTGTTGTTGCATTTCAGTATTATGTCACCAGTGGGAAAACCTTCTGTTCTGGTGGATGCCATTGTAGTGTCTCCTGGTGAAATTGGGTCAAATCCTGGGACTGAGGGGATGGGGCACAGATGCATTGCAATGCTCTCCCCACAGGTCATTGCCAAATACCATATATAGTCTCCTGAAATTCATTGTAGAGAGAAGATGCAGGAGTGAGGTGTAACGAAAGCTCACATAGAGGCATCAAATTGAGAAGGGATATAGAAATGGAACCCATTCCAAAGTAAATGATAACACTGACCTGAAGGTTTTTGGAACAGATGAAGCAAGAGTTTTTGGATCTGTGCCACAATGTCAGATGTTTTTGGCAGGTGGGCACTGAGCACCACTAGACAGCGCATTGCTCCCACTAGTACCTCCTCATTGAGTTCTTCAGTTAGGACAAGACCAAAGAGCAACCTTGGCATCATTTCTGGGGGGGAAAATACAGAAACAGAGGTCATCATGTCATGCATGAAATCCAATCTGCTATGATAGCTGCAAAGTATCCTCTCTTGCTTCAGATATATAAGGTGTGATTTTATCACAGCACTATCCCCTTGTTCATATCATTGCATGGCCATCTTGTTCTGTGCAGGCGACTCATGGCCCTCAGCATTAGCTGACCACAGATTCTCAAATATCAGCTTTGAAACTCAAACACATGAACTGATTGCCAACAGGAAGTAGATGTGAACCAGACCTTGTGCAAAAGATGCAGGGGAAGCTTGGCAGGCCACAAGGATTACCCTTAGCAATGCCTTCACATGCTCCTCAGTTTTCAGGCTCTCCTGTCACACACACCAGCCATGCAAATGGAGGCTGTCAACACAAGAAACTGAGAACAAAAATGCAACAAGAAAACATTGAATCATCTCTAGGAGATGATGGAAGGTCTATTTAAGGAAAGAGATCTCAGAACAGAAGCTAAGGTGATGTGCACAAAACCATGGAGTGACATAAGCAGCACTATGCAGGTACCTTCATATGTGATTGGATACTGAGAGCTTTCTCTGTAGCCTGTAAGATGATTGACACAAGAGGGTGACGGCCTTTGGAACATTGATGCATTGGTTGGCGCAGGAGACATGGGATTAGGATTCCAAGCAAAGCTTCCTGCTCCTCACTCAATACACTTGCTTTAATCTTTTCACATAGTCCCTGAAAAGCAAAACAATTGGAATAAATAATTGTTACAGCATGTTATGTCCCTAAATGTCATATGTAGGCAATTATGCACTTAGTGTATCCATAGATCTGTACTGTGAAATGGTACATAGGGATAGCCTGATGTCCAAGAGAGTCAACTTTGTTACATGAGCTAAGAGGCCAATGAAATCCCGTCGATGGCACTGCGCAACCACAAAGGCATAGGTGCTGCGCCGTACTCCTAAGTCACTACTTGCCAAACAGGTCACTAACTCTTCCACCAGCTTGCTAGAGTTTGTCTCATCCCAGAATGTGCCTGGAATAGCCATGTTCGTGTTTGTGAAATTGAGATGAACCTGGAATAACAAAATGCACCGTGAATGGACTCAACTCCACTGACTAAGTTGGGAGTTTTGGACAGCATCTCCAAGGCACTCCAGACTTGACAATGAATAAAGTTTCCTCCAACATTTAAAACCTCAACCCCATCAGAATGGTAAGTATGATTCTGCGAGCTTTTCTGAATAACTCAACACACCTCCACAGGAAGCCATGCCAAAAGTCCATTTGAGATCTCTGAGCTTAGCTCTTGCAGGCAAGTTAACCAGCTTGAACCTTTTTCACCCAGCATCCTAGCCCGATCTGAGTCCTCATCAATGCGATGCACCAATATGTCCCGCACTGTTTGTGGATGAAGACGGCAAATTGCCCCGATATTTGCTATGTTCATCCTGCCAATGATGCAGCCAACTGTTGAGCATGAGTGTTTTTTCCAAGAATGGTGAAAAAGCACCACAATGCATTAAAAACAATGAAATGATTAGACAAAGTCATCTAGTGAAGGCAAATGATGCATGCCTGATGCAAAGTCTGCAGCAAAGGAGAACCCAATCCACCACTTCATGATGCCTTCTGAGCTTGTCCTCTGCAGGAAAAATTGCTTCAAGCTGTTCCAGTAATACACAAGTCACTCCATCAGATCTGTAACTTCTTTCTGATTCAGGGCACCTAGAAAGTCTATCGATAATTTGAGCCAGGAAAACTGGATTGTCATGAGCCTTGTCCCTCTGAGATTTGTGTGCCACCACATCCTTGTGTCTCAGCAATCAAACCTTAAATCAATTCAGCACATAAAATGACTGAGGCAGCAGACATGCAGAGAATTCCATGTTGAGATGTTAAGTTGCCTTGCCTTGCAAAGCATTTCTTCACAGGAAACTTTGCTAGAACTGAGAGAACCCCCTGTCATTGCTGCTGCAGGACTTTGATCATAACATGGCAGACTATCAAGCGTTGGGGGCTGAGAGGTAGCTAATATATGACAAATGAGTGCCCTCTGTTCAGTTGGATTTAACTTCCAGACTCCTGCATACATATTTAAGCTCCATGATGTATCTCCAACAATGGTACCACAGCCTCTGTTGCCTCTCCACACACACAGGCATATAAACCCTAAACCCTATGAATAGGGCTGTATTTTGTGTGTGAGAACAACTCCTCTGATGATCCCAATTTTTTCTTGTGTATGAAGCAAAACACAAACAGGGCAAGTTAGTAGTTCTTACCCATACATGCTGACCTCCTTTCTGAAATCTCTACCTGATCCAAAGACCTGGAAAATCAATACAGTTCAAGTAGTGGAATATCATCAGTGTTCTAGATCTCTGATCAAGTGAGCGAGACATCAAAAGAATTTTTGGATTGGATGCTCTAGGAGGGCAACGAAACTTACTTGCTGTGCCAGAAAATGACAGCCATCATTATCAGAGGCAGCAGGTAGGAGGAGCCTTTCTCAAGCTGGTGTCCTTGCTTAGCCAGACCTTCATCAAGGCCCTCAGTAACAATTCCTAGACCCATTGTGTAAGAGCCTTCTTTGGAGTCCCGAACCAAACTACAGAGAGGATAGCACATTAAGGTGACAAAGGTTGACAACAAACATGAAAGATATCCTACTGGTGCCAGGAGCATTAGCATGTACTGACTTCATGAAATGGATGTGCTGAGGATGTTGGTACATGACATGGAAAGAAATATAATGAATGGGCACTATGATATGTGCAAAGAAAAAGGTGCACCCAAAATTCAATGTGCACAGTTAAATTGTGAATTGCACACTGTCAAAATGCCACCAAAAGCAGGGAACTTACTGTATTCTGTACAAGTTACTTTTCTTGAGGTGTATGAGAACATTGTTGCGCAGGTCTGGTTTGCAGCTGGCAAACACCATTGAGAGCAACTGGCCCACATTGCAGCATACAACTAACCTTTAAATCAACATTCCTATTAGCAGCTCCAGACATTTAGAAACATTGAGAGATATAGACAAATGGACAAGATCCTTCAGGGGCCTTACATCAAGAATGCCAGCTTTGCTCATAAATTTTTTCTTTGCCAACTCTTCAGAGTCAACAGTGATGCATCCAACACAGTTACTAGATGACAGTTCTGCTTCCAAAAATGTTGCCACAGCCTCTGAATTCTTGACCACTGCACAAACCACAGCTGGAAAGAAAAACAGTAGAAAAGGTGATATGTAAGAATCTTCATATTCACATGCATGCTGCTACTTTGTGAAAGTGACTATCATGTGCCACAGTCAATCAGATTGCAATAGTACAGGAGATGTGTCTGCTCAATCATATTTGTCTTTATATTGAACATGTCATCATGAAAACCTAAGAAAAGCTGTCAATCTACCATTAATGAGTGGGTAGGAGACAGGTTCTCCAGCTGACAAGTGTTGAATTTTTTCCCAGGCTTCTCCAAATGCACGCCGAACAATCCCTCTTGACATTGTGAAGACTCTTTCCATAAGATCTAAGGACCAACTTGCAATTGGGCAAGGGGTCAAAAACACTGCAAAGACAGAACAACCATCCTCAGCACAGACATGCACTTGTTACTAATCAGAACACGAAGTGAGTTTGACTAGGTTGACAAGGAACTACCATACTGGGTTATTGGTGTAAGGATGCTTTGATCATTCTCCAGGAGCTTTGCAATTTTTTCTCTTGGATTGTCTGCAGTTCTGTACCAAAGCAAGAATCTCCCAAGACCAATTTCAGAACAAGCTATAGAATAAATGACTGCAGTGAAACACAAACATTTATAGTGCCCATTTAATGTCTCAAAGAGCTAGCAAATCAATAGAAACCAACAATAAGACTGCCTTCATATCCCAAAAGCAGATGCCACAGAATGTGACTCATGGGATCAAAATAAAGCACCTGTAATTCTCCAGAAACTGAATCCATAGCTCCAAAACATCTATGTCTGCACTCACTGATGACTTCCTTTCAGTCCCACTTGCAATCCACAATAACATGTAGTCCACTGCAGAAAATCAACCATGAGCCTAAAAGATGGGACATACCCATCTGTGCTGGGATGTTGGTCACCATCAGCACCTTCTGAATTGCTTTCCATGCCACTTTGAGCACTCTTGGGTTTTGTGCAAATGTACCCATAGCTGGGATTTTGCATGGATTGGAAACCAAGTACTTGACAACTGTCTGCTGTGGTGATGATTCAGACCTGGCACCTGTATCACCCTGTGAAGATACCTGGGCTGGCATGGAAGAAGTTCAAATCATAAAATCAACCATCACCAAGAGCAATGGATAAACATCTCAATCTTAAACCAAGAGTTTCAGATATTCAATGTCAAAATAGAGAGTGATTGCATACTTGATGGTGCATTCCGTTGGCTGCTGTTGCAATGACTTCCTGTCCCCAAGTCCCTTTTGCCAAACCCTCGCAAGTATGGCTGCAAATGCTTCTCCACTGGAGTATCCAGGATCAAGGACAAGACATCTTCCTAACAAGTAAGGGACCCCTAAATGGGATCATAACAAAAGCTAACACTAGTAAAGAATCAATTTCATGTGAAAGTGTTTTCAGGCCATGCCCACTAAACTATACCATGGATAAGAAAGAGGATACAGCTGCATGAAGACCGGCATATTGCCTCTACAATCCAATCTGGTTCCCCTTTCTCTTCTCCTGTCTGTGAGAGATTTGCAGGGATTCTTGGTTGCAAGGAATCAAACTTTGGTCGCTTGGCTGGTTGTATGGCTTCTGCCTGCAGATTTACATGGAAGTATTTTTCAATTTAGGCTTATTTTTCTTGAACCCCGTCCACACTGCACACAGAAAGCCTCATTGTGGAAACTACTGCACTGGGATGCATTCTTTTCCAATATCACCATGACACAATCCCCTTCTGGGTTGAGGTTGCATAGAATTGAACCTGGCCTGTCTTTGACTGAAACATTTGGCACCGAGCTTTCTCTTCTGGCCATAGAGTTAAGACTTGCTCTAGTGCTGACAATTCAGCACTCACCCGTTCATCAACTGCTGGAAATCTGTGAAATAAACCAATAGCCAAAGTCCAGAATGGAAGGAAATAAGAATACACTGTGCAGTCTAGAAAGCTCAAGAGCTAGTGATTGCTATCAAACTCCAGAAATAGGTTATGTAGCTTACAAAGCAATGCTCAAAGGTGTAGTGTGTCTCTTGAAAATGCTTACTTGCAGTGAAGGCGAAGAACACGGTAATATACTTTTTTGAGGCTCTCGAATTTTGATGAGAATTTGACGTTCCTGACTCCCACACCCTGCTGCTCAAAGGATCAAATGCCAGCATTCATTGACACAACATCTGAGCTCTTTCATGCACTTCCATCTACTCATGAAGAATCTCAGGAAGAAATCAAGAACTTCTCACAAGACATGGTAGACACAGAAAATATGCTATGTCTGCTGCACATGTGTAGACAAGAAGTGACAAGAGTGCAAGTGGGTAACTGTCAGCCACAGTGTGAGAGTGTCAATAACATGCCTGTGTCCAATGTTGAAGTTGGTACGCAAGTAGAAGCCGACCCTGTGAGATCATTGGCACATTATCAAGAAGCTTCTTAACATTGCACCAAAGCATTTAACAGAATTTGAGAACATGATCAAAGAAGGTGATACCCGCACACCTCAAATGATGCTAAAGCATGAGTTCGGTCACTCTCAATGGGTTTCTCCCAGTTGCTGTCTTCCTCAAAAGTTTCTGTTTCCATGCCAATGTTGTCCTTATCCATTGCTGCTTTGTCACCACCAGGCTCCATGCCAAAAAAGCATTGGAAGGAACCACCAGAGAATGCTACAACTTCTAAGCAGAAAAAATCCAGTTGAAGGTCCCCCTGTCCAGAGTTTTGTTGGACTGAACAACATCCATCACAATGAATTGTAATCAATCATCTAAAACCATTAGGACATGGAACAAAGAGAAAGAATAGTTCATCTGCATTTCAATTAGGACAAAAGCTGATAAATGGGTACAGAAAAGCTCACGAGCTAGTTGGTGGTGTATCGCTGCCACATGATCCTCCTGCTGTAAAGCATGCTTATCCAGCAGAAATGGGTTTGCAGGTTGCCCCCTTTTCTCTGGAGATTTGCACCAAGTCCATATTCCACAAGTCAACTACAAACTGACTAGTACAACCAGAAGGCCAGGCAATCAAAGACAGGGACTGTTTTTAGCCTGAAAACTCATGTAAAGCTTTTTACTTCATCACAGGAAGAACACAGCATTTGATTGAACTAGAGCAAGAAACCCTACAAGGAAATTCCTACAAGTCAGCAGGGACAGGACAAGACAAGTTACTTACCATGCAGTAACTGTTCCACAACTTTGATGCTCCTACCCGCCTTCAGAAATTGTAGCAAGGGGAGTATGTACTGTGGCTCCTTCTTTGTGATCTGTATGAAATCCACTGGTGATAACTCTTGCAGGCAAGGAAAAACCCCTGAGATCTTGCAGGAACTCCCTCTCAATTCTGCAGAGCCTCCAGCGCCAAAGAGTGCTAAATGCTCAAGAGAAGCATAATACACAAACAGGAAGGGATGCTGATCAATCTGCTTTACAAGTGTAGGCCAGATAACTTGCTCTAGTCTTCTTCCAGACCTTTCTGCCCAGCTCTGCAACATACACCAACATTCTTCAAATCCTCAGCCTAGACACTTCTAAACAACAAGATGAGGTTTCCTTGGATTTGAAATCCAACTACAAAGATCCTGTCTCCTCTGTAAACATGAGGCCTGCAGGAGTGCCACTGTTGCTTGTGAAACTGCAAACCCCAATTTTCAAAAACCAACCCAAAAGGGCCTGCAGAATTCCTTACTAAAGCTTCAGCTTGATTAGGCAGAAGTTCTCTCATCCCTCTTAGTAAAACTGCATCGATCTCATGCTTGATGCAGCTGAGTAGAACAGAGTGCATTGCTGGCATGGGAAGATCAGCAAGCTGACCTACACAAGGGAGCACCCTGGATAACCAACATGTGCAATGTACAACCATCAAAGAGCATAGATGCAAAAGTACACAAACCCTACAGGTTTGAGTTCACAAATATCATCATGCATGAAGAGGGGACAATGAGTCCAAAGTAAATGCAGAAATCAAGGAATGTCAATCTTGACAGAATGAGATTCAGGAATGTGGAAAGAGGGATATATGAAGTGGATGCTTACCTGTCTGTTAACAGCTTGCAGCTTGGATCATATTTCTCTAATGCAAAATTTTCTCGGGCAGTTGGTGCAGCCACTATTAGGTTTTGAACTATGAACACCCAGAGAACATCACATTCCTTCGAGAACCGCCTTACTAGATACAACAGGAGCAGCCCAGCATTTCCTGCAATATTGACATGTGGCTATTTCACTAAGGGCAATTACATATCTGACTTGATTAATTATTTCAAGCACTGATATTGTGTATGAGGACAGTTGGTGCACTACAACAGTGGAAAACCTTGACTGGGACCTCTTTGATAAGAGTAACTCATCAATACCCAAGATGTTCTAAGGATCTGAGGCCAATTGCAAGTGCTAGCAGAAAAGGCGAGGATATTTACTGGTCAAAACCTGATGTCTAGGTTGGTTGCATCCACAACATCCGCCAATGCATTCCACAGCTGAGTGGTTACTGCCTCCATGGACATGACAGCACTCACATGCTTGAGTTTCCCGGGCCAAAATATCCAACAAAGTGACAACAATTCCCACAGTTGATGTTCCCAAAGACAGACCATCCTACAAGCAACAAAAAATTTCCAAGTTGACAGACAGCTCAGGAAAGGCACAAGAGGTACAAATGGCAGACATCTTACCAATCAAACCTAGAAAAGTTCTGTAAGCATAACTGCTTGGTTCACATGTGACCTTTGAACCCAAAATTCAAGCGAGTGTGAGCATAAACATGGTGTGCATTGCAACAAGGAAGTCACTGGAGACAGTATCCCACAACTGTGTTACATGCACTGCAAACTGAGAGGCTCATAATGAAGGCAAATATCAAAGCCTTGGAAACATCCACACCAAGACCCATGAGGCCCATGGGACCAGGAAAAGCAGAAAAAAGCATCTGTCCCCTCAAAAAAAGATAGAAAACTCCCAAAACTGTTTTTAACAAAATGCATAGAAAGGTGAGTTAGATCTGCCATCGTACCATCAAGCCTCTCTTTAGACCCAACTCGAGTTCTTCAGGCTGGCTGCTATGGTGGAGTAGCAAGTTGTGCAGGTGGATAAATTCTGTTGGGCTCAGTAAATAGTCTGAAACTGGGAGCCAGTTATATTTCTTTTTATGAGCATTTGAGTCTCCTTCTGCAATTTCCATTGGTATCTGTATTCACAAGACATGGATGCAATCACTAACGTGTGAGCACAAAGATTGGCAAATATCTTTCTGTTGGTATTGTTAGATTTTTTAAAAAACCAAAGAAAGAAAAATGAGTGCCAAGGCACCTTGAGATCAGTACAAAGATGAGTGCACAGTTTGTCTCTCCATTTTGCAAACTCAACACCATATTGTAAACACCAGGATGTTTCTCCTGTCAACTTTTCTTGCTGCAATTCTTCATCTTGTTGCACATGTGCATTGTTGGAGTGTAAGGGGGTTCCATTTCCATGGCTGTCACAAATCTTCATTGATGTGGAACCTTCATGATCACCAGAAGTGGACAAGAAAGGCCAAAACAAAAACTGTAGATCCTTTGATGTGATTTGACCACATGGGTTAGGGCTCCCCTCTCCCCTGCTTTTAACAAAACATTTATGTAAAAACCGCAAGTACCACTTGATTGGGGGTGGCAAAGTAGTGTCTGTTGGTGGGCTTCCTTCCAGCATCCATGCACTCAGCTGGAGAAACACCAGTTTGTGCAATGGCTCCAAAAGCACCTGCAGGCTACTGAAAACAGAAAAAGCATTAGCAAGAACAGACTCATAGCTACTCCCAGCAATGGTAACTTGTCTTCCTGCCCCTCCTTACGGCAACAACAAAGGTAGCAAACATGCCAATAGCCCCAACCTAGCATGCTTACCAGATTCTCGGAAGAACAAGTGAGTCCCTCAGTGTGGCCAACACCTTTTGCTGCAATTCTCCTAAGGCAACTTCATTTAAATGCTGCAGGAGCATACAGACAAATACTGGGTGAACATAGCTCTGGTCTGCTCAATACTTGCAGCACATGATGCTGTGTCCTTGGATGACAGGGAACCATCTTGAAAGTGCTGCAACCTCACAGACTGGTAAAGCACTATTGTAACCATGATCACAGAAGAAACCTTGCAGCAATAGGAAAACAGAAGGACTTGGGGGGGCTTGTGATCATCACTTAGGAGTGTAGAAAATACACATTTTGCCACCCCCCCAGACTTTTCTATCTGTAAAACTAGCAATGTGCAAAGAGCAGAACAAATCACCTGAGAGAGACAAGCTACAATAAGCTTGGCAATGTCCCAATGCTCAAGCTTTGCTGACTGAGAGAGAAGCATCACAGTTGCCTTCACTGAAATCTACAGTTCCAAATGTCATCATGTGTTAGTTTGCACAAATACAAAAATTGCATTTTGGGAGAAAGAACACAAAAGTACGTAGTTGAGGGTGGTTTTCTCTACATAAGGTTGTCATTGAATTGGACCACAAGCAGCAGTTCTTATCTATGGAGTAGCAGTCAGAAAATAGTGTTTCTTTTTTTGCATCAGAGCACTCCACCCTTGTGGTGTTGTAATGGTAGAGTATTGTCCGAAGGGCTCTCCGGCAGCTAACTATGGCAGCTTGCTGTCCATCTTCCTTTGTACAAAGGGCTTCCACTACTCGCAGTTGAACTTCTTCCAGTTCCTGAAGCTGAGCAACTCCTTCACCTGTTCACATGCCACTTCTCCACAGAATTGAGACAGAAGAAAATTGTACTAACCTTTCAGCTCAAACACAAATCATGTGAGGCTCAAAGCTCAGGAAGGAGACCTAGACCCTTGAACCCTAAAGCAAATGCCACTTTTCCACAGATTGAGACAGAAGAAAATTGTGCTAACCTTTCAGCTCAAAGCTCGGTAAGGAGACCTAGACCCTTAAACCCTAAACCCTAACCCCAGTCCACACAAATAATATAAATTGCTTCTTCGTCAACAGTAGCAACAAGAATCTTACCAGGTGAGGCACATGTTATGTCCTGCAGGGCAACAAAACAGTGCAACGATGGCGCCTTCTTCACAGCTCTGCAATTCACAGAAGTGAAATCCAATTCTTACATAATGCACCGACTGAATTCCCTGAACCTGGAGTCCAAGAGCATTGAAGACTTTCTTGGCCATATACTACTACTCTCCAAACATCACCAAGCAGTTCTTACATAGAATTCACGCGTTCATTAGGGTGAGAGGCCGAAAGGAAAGAAGGAAAA
>Ga0209208_10008600_pt1 | contig 13578 bp, 10 predicted proteins | sample S1TSphfallax_3_FD_187694 | JGI IMG/M metagenome (GOLD analysis project Ga0209208, IMG submission 187694) | Host-associated microbial communities from peat moss isolated from Minnesota, USA - S1T2_Fd - Sphagnum fallax MG (SPAdes) (version 2) | ecosystem: Host-associated > Plants > Peat moss >...
CAACAAAATCCTCACCAAAAAAGCAGGATCAGTACATGTAGGTTTCTTCACACACCCCCCACACACACACAAAAAAAAAACCATGCAAAGATTGAACTCCAGAAACCTAACAGCATTAGCAGCAAAAATCCTCGCACAGAAAGAAAGCAGCATCTGAACATGTAGTTTCTTCACACACATAAAGCCAAAACAAAAAAAATCCATGCAAAGATCGAATCTCCATAAACCTAGCGGTAGAAAAAAGACAAAAGAAAATCCTCACCCAAAAAGCAGGATCTGAACATGTTTTACAAAAGGAAAAAAAGAAAGAAGAAAGATGAATTCAAGGGTGGGGGCAGAAAGAGAGAGAGAGAGTGTGTGTGTATGTGTGAAGCGGAAGAGAAGTCCGTGGATGGGTTTTCTCATGGACATGATTTAGTGGACGTGTTCGGTGTGATAAATTCTTTCTTTCTTTTGTTGGGTGTTTTTCTTTCTTTTTTTCTTCATAGTCTCTTGTGGGGTTTTGATTGATCCCGTTTGTTTTTGTGTTTGTTTTTGGTTGTTATGCTATGGTAGATTGCAAAACACAACTACCCATAAGACTCGAAACTAGCACTGCCCTTCTTCCCTGGTGCTGTAAGTGAAGTTGCTTCTCTCTCTTAAGGTACCCAAAAAGCTTTGCTCTTTGACTGGGTTTTCTTTTTTCCTTTTTTGTGTGAAGAGTTTGGCAGTGCAGTTTTTGTAGAAGGGAACATCCAGATCCGAGTGAGAAAGTAGAAAGGAGAGAGGGATTTGGAAGCAGTTGGAGGGAGCAATGAGGAGAGCAGCTTGGCAGCTGGGAGTAGCAGCCCGAAGGCATAGTAATGCCGGTCTGCGGCAGCAGCAGCAGGAGAAGAGAACCAGCAGTGATCTATTCCACCAAGTGCTAACAACAAGACGCAGTTTTGCTGCAGATGAGAGTAACAGTAGCACCAGCAGCAGTTTGAAGAAGACTGCATTATATGATCTGCATGTAGAGCAGGGTGGCAAGATGGTGCCATTTGCAGGATGGAGCATGCCCATCCAGTACAAGGATAGCATCATGGAATCCACTATCAATTGTCGTGCTGCTGGAAGCCTGTTTGATGTGTCTCACATGTGTGGGCTGAGCTTGAAGGGCCCTGATGCCATTCCTTTCTTGGAAACACTAGTGGTGGGAGACATTGTAGGTCTTGCACCTGGAACCGGAACTCTATCAGTTTTCACCAACGAGAACGGAGGTGTGATTGATGACACTGTTATCACCAAGGTAGGTTTAGGGTTTAGGGTTACACAGCATATATATCTGTGTGTGTGTGTAGAGAGAGAGAGAGAGAGAGTGTGTGTGTGTATCCCTGTCTGTCCACTTTCTCTCTCACACCTAATCTGCTTGGGATATTTGCTGCATTTGAGTGGGATTTAACCACATAGAAGAAAAAAAAAAAACTGTGTACCTAATGAGCTCCTTCCCCCCCCCAATGGGTATGTGTATTTATGACTTTATCAGGTGTCGGATGAGCACATTTACATTGTGGTGAATGCGGGTTGTCGAGACAAGGATCTTCAGCATCTGGCCAAGCATTTGAAACCCTTCCAGGATGCAGGTAAGACAGTTGGATGGCATGTGCATGACGAGCGCTCATTGCTGGCTCTGCAAGGCCCACTTGCGCCCGAGGTATTGCAGAAGCTCACTTCTGATGATCTCAGCAAGCTCTACTTTGGTGATTTCAAGATCCTCAAGATCAATGGATCTGACTGCTTCTTAACACGCACTGGGTACTCAGCAGCTGCATTTCCTTCTTCTTTTTCCTTTGTATTTTTACTGTCACAATATCCATGTTTACTAAGGTGCAATCAAGCAGCCATTTGCTGCTTGTAGAGAGGATTTGAGCACTTGTGTACTGATTGTGGAAGTGGCAAATACAGGTACACAGGTGAAGATGGGTTTGAGATTTCTGTCCCAAACGAGGATGCAGCAGCATTAGCACTAGCAATTTTGGAGAAGAGCCAAGGCAAAATTCGGCTTACAGGATTGGGTGCCCGTGACAGTCTGCGCTTGGAAGCAGGATTATGCCTCTATGGCAATGATTTGGAGCAACACATCACACCTGTTGAGGCAGGACTTGCATGGACAATTGGAAAACGGCGGCGTGCAGAGGGGGGCTTTCTGGGTGCTGAGACCATTTTGCAGCAGCTGAAAGATGGTCCTGCCAGACGGAGGGTAGGCCTGGTGTCTAGTGGAGCACCTGCAAGGAGCCATAGTGAGATCTTGGATGGTGACGGGAAGAACATAGGGGAGGTCACAAGTGGCGGCTTTAGCCCATGCTTGAAGAAGAATATCTCTATGGGCTACGTTGCAAATGGGTATCACAAGAATGGGACTCAAGTTAAGGTGACTGTGCGAGGGAGGCAGTATGATGCTGTTGTGACAAAAATGCCATTTGTGCCTGTGCATTATTACAAGCCTGCAGCAGCAGCAGCAGCAGTGAAGGCTTGAATCCTAAACCCTAAACCCTTCAGCAGTTATCTCATGAACCAGCGCAAAACGTTCGTTGATTTCTGACAGGTCCACTAATTCAGTTATGCTCCATGTGCTAAAGTTGCTGGATCAGAATTGTAGAAATCACTCGAACATCTTCACAAAGGTAATGGGCAATAATAAACAAAAATCTTTTGTTTTGCTCACCATTGCCAACACCTTCTCTAGTTGCTTTGAGCCAGTTGTTGGCATTGTTTGATCAAGAAGATCCACATTGGGTTACCTGATCAAAATGTTGGGCTACTGTGCTAAGGACTTGCTTTAGAGAACCTGCCCCTACAAATGGAAAGAGATTAGCTGTTAAGAAGTCTCATTGACTGGAAAGTGTTTCTGGATGGAGATTTGGGTGACCTTTACTTGTGTCTGAATTTTGTGGGTCTTCCAGGACTAGATGTTAGGAGTGTCCACGAGCTAGTTACTTGTCAGGATGCTAGGTGTCTTTAGATTTTGAAGCACCCCAACTCTTGCGAAACCAAAACTGAGACTGGGTCCAAAATGTGATCATTGCATGAGAAACAGGTAATGCCCTCTAATCTGAAAATGCTCTGAATGTTCAAATCTGAAAAACCCAAATGCTTGATCCTAATCTCAAAAAACTAATTAAGACTTTCTGTGCTCCTGCTCTCCATTCTACAACTTTCTTTCTTTTCCCACTACTTGCTTCAATCCCCTCAAAAGTTTTGTCCTTGATTGATTCTTACCTGTGCCATAACAGTTCTCTACATGACCTGAAGTACTCAATGTTTCATCTTGAGAAAAGCAAATTGAAATTGCTGTATTGAAACCTTCAATTTTATGATACCTTGGCAATGTGGAGTTGGCAACTTAGCCAAGAGGAGCTGGCAAACTCGTGAAGCGGATGTGATCTAGCCATTTGGCAAAGTTGGTTGGCAAAAATGTAAAGTTTACTTGGCAAAATAGCCAACCAAATGGTATTCCATACTCTTCAACCCATCATATCAACTCATGTTAATGCAATGCACACAAACCTAATAAAGTTTGATGAAGGTTTTTTACTATGACCCTGCTGAAAGGGTTTAAGGTTTTCACCTGCAAGGAGCACATTCTTTGTGTCTATATATAGTCTCCAATTTTAGATGGGTTCTTCTGCTGCTATTGGGAATCTTCACATAGTCTCAGACATTTTGACTTGTTCTACACATTTTGAGCTTCCTGAAAGCTTCTGTTTTTGGGCCGGTGCTAGGTTGTACCTAAGACTCTTTCATTGAAATTTTGCACTCTATGAAGTGCTAAGAGGAAGTGGAGAAGCCCTTTTTTTTGGTTATTTTTGGGCAGGTTGTACTTTGGTCTCTTTTGAAGGGAATTCCATTCTCTGTGAAATTTGGGTTGCTGGGTGGAGGAGGCTTTCAGATGGCTGGGCCACTTCCAACTTCTAATTTGGATTCCCATTTAAGAGACATCTTTTTCAGATTGTTTGAAGCTCTCAAATGCTGATTGCTTGTATTGAATTGAATTTTGCACATCAATGGTTTTTGAGAAAATGAAATAATTTTCTTTTAGATACTTTTCATCTTTCCACAGATTTGGCAAACCAAGTTGGTAGAGGCTTGCTTGCTTAGAGATTTGTCTTTTGCCTTACCTATGTCTTACATGTAACAATTTTGAATCCAGGTTTTTTTTTCTCAGAAGTCACCAAGCTAATTGCTTCAGTCCCTGAAAGTGCCTCAGATGTGCAAGTTTAGATGAAGGAAAATTGATGATTCCATGCTTGAAACTTGCTTGTCATCAGCTTAAAAATTTTAGGATCAAGAATTAACAACTCTTGCTTGCTGTCAATGTCAAGGTAGTAGTTTGGCTTGACTCAAGTCTTCTTAACATTTTGATTTGCCACATTTTTTGCAATACATGCTTCTGTGTTTTGAGGTGGGTGGTCTAATTTGGATTAGCTATTGATTAGATCAAACATGTGGTTTGATTTTTAGCAATGGGTTTTTTTTTGCAATAAATGTTTTGTGATTTAAGGTTGGTGATCTAATTTGGATTAGCTATTGGTTAGATCAAAAGATCTGGTTTGATTTTTAGCCTCTTTTTTTTGAGAAGGTCGTTGGATATATGGAAAATTAGCTTTTTGGGAGCTTTTTTTGAAAAGATGTTTCAACAATGTACAAAATGAAGCTATGACACATTGCATGCTTTGATTAGGGTTGTAGGTCCAAGTCTTAAGCAAAAAAAAATGAATATGAGAAAAAATAAATCTATAAAAACTATAGTAGGAATGTTTATTGCAAGATTGGGTAGTGGAAATTCATTGCAAATGTGTGGAGAAGTCTATGGCATTGTAAAAAGTATAATATCAATTATATTGAAAAAATTGTGTAACAATTAAAAATCATTGGAAACCATTGGTGATACTTAAATTGTCAACTTGAATGACTTAATGGATTGGGCTTTGGAAGCTCAAAGGTAAACCAAAAAAAAATTAATATGTTAAAAGTGGCAAAAAAAAAATCAAACAAATGAAGAAGATACAATATCCAAAGATAATGGATGATGATAGGATTGACATGGAGGACATAGAACATCACAATGAAATGAAGATATAACAACATTGAAAACAATCCCTTAAAAAAAACAAAAAGAAAGGAAGGTTAAGAAGATGTTGACAAAGGTTACAACAATTCATGAATTTTTTATAGAATTTTTTCTAAAGTTAATTTGAGAAAAAAAAAATGTTGTTTTTCAAAATACATTTGGATTTGAATCAAATTGTGATGAATGATTCAAAATTCAAACGTTATATAACCTATAACTTATTTATGACATGTTTAATTTGGACATCCATATTTTTGAATAAAACATCAATTTTTGCAACCTCTTGTAACATTGTTGTATTATTTTCAACCACGGTTGAAAAATGTTCATAAACATTGATTTATTCCCTTTTGTTTTATTTTAAAATTTCATATTGAATGAAAGGTTTATCCAAAGGCTATCTACTACCATCATTATTAAAATCACTATCAAGTTGAATTTGAAATTTAATGATGCCCATAATCTCATCAATTTCATTTACAAAAACATTCACATGTTTCATCACATTTCCATTTTGATGCCCATCAACTATGCAATACATCATAAAAGGACATTCATGGCAATCATTATTTGAAATCTCATTTGCAATTTTGTCATCTTTGTATTACTTTTAAATTACATTGAATTTTCACTTGTAAGCAATTGGAGTCATTGAAAAATTAAGGATTAAAGCCAACATTGAAGTGTGTAATTTGAGCCATGTATTCATTTTTCAAAAAGAAATTAATTGAAATCAAAATTAATGTTTTATGAGTTCAAAATAGTCCTTTAAACAAAAAAATTTAAATTTATTCCATTGATAATTCCAATGTAATTTATATCCAAACATTTGAAATAAAATTTGCTATGTCATTACTAGGAAATGTGTCCTAGTTCACATTGGGTTTCACTAGATTTTGAGTGAATTTGGACATTTTCACCTAATGAAATTGTTTAACCTCTTAATGAATGGGTGACCGGTTGTTACGAACAATGACATGTTTCACTAGTGAAACAAGGTTATTGTTAAGTGAAATTCAAATTTACCAAACCATTTTTATTAGTTAATTAACTAATTAGCATGGAAATCAATTAAAATTTAATTATTTAATATATAATATTATTGATAATTTCATAAATTTTAAAGCTTATTATTTATTGACATGTGTCAATAACTACGTTAGGTTTAAAACCTAACCTAGGTAGGTAGGTAGGCCATGTAATCAACCTAGGCACCTATTCTAAAAATTTGATAGGAGAATATTTGGTCAACATACCATTGTTGACCACACACAACACCACCCATGAAGTTTGATCCCTTAACTTTTGGAATGCAGGCAACCACCCTTACTATCAAGCCACCCCACTTATTGTGATAATATGTTACATTACATTATATTTATCAAATATTTCATTTTAAACATTACAAAAACATAAACTTTGAAAGTTCATATTTTAATAGATTTTGTTCAAATGAAATGATTCAAGTTTTTTTTTAAAAAATTAATAATGTACATAATTACATTTATTTCCTTTTGAAAGTTTAAAATCATTTGAATAAAAAAAGTTGAATATCATTATTCAATAGCATTTCAATGACCATTCTTTTGAAAAAAAAAGAGTTTAATAAATGTATTTTTTTGTTAATATAATAATACTACCTATGTTAAGCTACTTTCAATTATTATATGACTATTTTTCATTAATTTAAATTATTTCACGTTACATTATTTACGGTTATTTATGGTTATTCTCAATTACTTTTGGTTATTTTTTGTTATTTCACTTTAGGTTACTTTTGGTTATTCTAAGTTACTTTTGGTTATTTTAACTTATTTCACCTTAGGCTACTTTCAACTATTATAAGTTTTTTTGGCTATTCTATGTCATTTTTGGGTATTGTAAATTATTTGGTTTAGACTATTTGTAGTTATTATAAGTTATTTTTGGCTATTAAAGGTTATTTCACCTGATGTTATTATTGGCAATTATAGGTTATTATCGACTATTTCACCTTAAGTTTTTTTTTAATATTATAAATTATTTCACCTTATATTATTTTTGGCAATTCTAAGCAATTTTAATATATGACTATTGGTTGTTCTTTTATTAATGTTATTGGTGGTTATTATATTGGTGGCTATTGGTGGCTATTATATTGGTGGCTATCAGTGGTTATTCTATTAATGGCCATTAATAGTTATTCCATTGGCGGCTATTGGTGGTTATTATATTGGTGATTATTGGTGGTTATTTTATTAATGGCTATTGGTGGTTATTTTATTAATAGCTATTGGTGGTTATTCTATTAGTGGCTACTGGTGGTTATTCTATTAATGGCTATTGGTGGTTATTATATTAATGACTATGGGTGGTTATTCTATTAATGACTATGGGTGGTTATTCTATCAATGATTATGGGTGGTCATTCTATCAATGACTATTGGTGGTTATTCTATCAATGACTATTGGTGGTTATTCTATCAATGATTATTGGTGGTTATTCTATCAATGACTATTGGTGACTATTTTATTAATGGCTATCGGTGGATATTCTATTGGTGGATATTGGTGGTTATTTTATTAATGATTATTAATGGTTATTGTGTAATAAGTTATTGTTGGTTATTATATGTTATATTACAATTATTGGTGATTATTGTATTATAAATTATTGTTTGATATTCTATGTTATAATATCATAAGTTATTAGTAGTTATTATATTGTAAGGTATTTAAAATTATTTTTTATAGGTTATTATTTTTTATTCTAATTTATTTTTACCATAGGTCATTATATTTTGTTTTAGATTATTTAAAATTATTATGCTTAAGATAAAATAATTTATAATAACTTAAAAACTTATAATAAATTAGTTAAGATACCTTAAGGTAAAATAACATATAATAATCTAGGGTACAATAATTTATAATAGCTTATAATAACATAAAATATAAGTTAGAATAACTAAAGTAGGATAAAATAATATAGGGTGTATCATAAAATAACATAGATAGAATATTAAAAAAAACATTGAAATAATCCTATTTATTATAGTAAATTGTAATAGTGAATTATGTTAATTAGTAATGAAACATGATGTTTACATAGTGATATTATAGTGAAATAACTTTCACAAAGATGAAATCAATAAAATGCAATGACGTTATTTCACTTTTAAGGTCCCATAATGATTTAAGTTAGTAAATTGCACCCCACTTTAGTAATAGTGTGTGGTTAGCTCCTTTCCTTTCCTTAAACATGCGTGTCAAAACTTAATGTGGTTGAAATGGAGATCATTAATGGAGGGGCAAAGGGGACAAGAAGCGAAAACCTTCAAAATGTTTAATTAGCTTAATTTGAATATATATAGGTTTTTTTCTTACATTGTTTTCAAAAAAAATATTATTTCATTCAAGTTTGAAAACTGAAAAAAAATATATATTTGAAAATTTGTATCAAAACAAATACAATTAAGGTTTCAATTGAATTATAATTCACCTTGTGGAATGGTAAATCATAAAAAGACTAAAGCACATTTGTAGTTATTTTTTAAAACAATTAAGTGAAGTTCGAAACTAAACATTTATTGTGCATGTAGGCCATTTTTTCATCGTTACTTATAAACTGGCTACCTATTAATACCACCCAAGCCCTTCATACATCCCTCCTTTTGTTTTGGGTGAAGTTTAATTTTTACACATGTAAATAATGAAAAATTAGGTGATTTGTAACTAGTTTTGCAATTGGATTTTTGAGTTGTAATGACCATTTGTAATTCATTGCAACTTATTGTGTTTCTATAGGTGTGAATACTATTGAACAAATTGCATGAGTGAATGTTGTGATTATTTTCAACACAATATTTCATAGGGTTATATTTCAGGAGTTTTATGTGACAAATGATTATTTGTTCCATTTCATCCTTTTTGTATGTTCTTTTTATGCCTTACAACTCCTTTTTTATTTCAATCATCAATCCCTTTTTGGAGGCATGATTGTTATCCATTCTTTTATTAACATTTATTAAAACAAATTACTAAGTGTCACAACCCTAACCTTGGACTTGCAACCAAGGCAGGGCATGGAAAGGTGTAAGCCGAAGGTGTAATTAAAAAGTAACATTCACATTTTCGAGAATGTGGGAAAGTGTGAGGGAATGAACCCACACACTCCCAAGTGGACTCCCATTTTGGAAATTGGAGTATTGATGGATTTCTAAATTTTTTAAAAACATTTTGAAGGGTCAAAATTCATTAGATTGAAAACTTCCTTATACCATCGGAAAACTCTTAAGATGTAAATGTTTGTAATGGGGTCGCATTATCCATTTGAATACTTGTAACATAAGTTATGGCTGAAAGACTGGTCAGGATGCAAATTGACATTTTCACGTTCAACCATTAAAATGTAGGAATCACCTGATTTACATGTGTGTAAAAGGCATGCCACATATCATTGGAATTTTTTCGATAACTAGGGGCACCTAAAAATTTTGGTAACTAAAATTTGGGACAAGTATCCCAAAACTTGTCCCTTTTTATATTACTTCGAATAGTTTTTACCTTGGTGAGTGATTTTTAATAATGGCTATCACGTAATGTGTTGACCAAAAGTTATCCAATTAAGATTGACAACAATTTGCTCAGTGGCAAGTTTGAACAACCTCTACCTTTCAACCATTAAAAAGTTGTTTGCAAATTGTGTTTCAATGTGGTTTATCAACATTAGGTTGATTTTATAATGATGAAAAATTATTAATGGTGTTATCATATGAAAGAAACAACTTCCGTGTTTTTCACAATTTGTTTTACCCATGTTGCTTTTCCCCAATCTTCTAATAACAATATCACACAATGAACAACATAACTTTGAAAATAAAGACTTGGAAAATGACAAATTAAAAAATTAGCCACATTTTTCATGTTCGAAGCATTGTCTGTACAAATTTATATAATGTTGTCAACTCTAACGGTTTCAATGTATTTAACCAATACATTACATATGTAATGAGCATTTTTCCACTCCATAGCTATGTCAATGGAACCTATGAATAAATCACCATTTGGATTTCAACAAACATTACGTTCAATAATGGATGTTGTGCAACATTATCCCAACCATTAAAAAAAATGGTTGTTCCATATTTGTGAATTGAATTCCATGTCCTTTTGATTACCTATTTGGATACATCCACCTTCCATTGGTAATCCATGGTATGATGGGGGTTTGTAATAGGTTTGAGATTTGGAAATTATTTTTACAACTTTTATTGTCGCAACCCTAGCCTTGGGCTCACAACTAAGGCAAGGGGTTGTAAGGTTGTGGGCCAAGAAGGAAGCTCGGGAGGCATGCCACATGTTCCTGGGAGTGCAAGAGACTTTGAGGGAATAGACCCTCACACTCCTAAAGGAACTCCCGCATTGGGAGTTGGAGTCCCGGTGGACTCCCGAATGTTCAAAGAGCAATTGCATGGGTCAAAACCTAATGGATTAAAGATTTTTTTATATCATTGAAAATATATTGAAATGTAGATGTCTAAAATGAGCTTGCATCACCCATTTGGACATCTAAAACATAAATTATGGCCAAATGAAGGGCCGAAAGTCAAATTGGCAATTTGACTTCTAACCACTAAAAGTAAAAAATCGACCCAATTTCCTGCATGCAGGTGACGTGCAACACATTGTTGAAAAGATTTCGCCAAGGGCTATAACTTTGCTTTAGACCTCAATTCAATCTGAGGTCTACATGCAAAACTATGGAGCCCCAAAGTTGCAGGAGTCCCAACTTTGGCAATTTCAAGACTCCCACTTGGGAGTCCCGAAACAAAAAGCTATTTAGATGTGGGCCCTGTGGGCATTCACAGAGTATACTATAAGGAGGAAGGTGGTGACTTCCCCCAAGTCCGGGCCGTGGTGAATTTTGTGAATCCGAGTTGCCCATGGTTTGTCCTAGCACCAAAAGTGCTCCAACTATGCTCCAACTTGTTTTTTGGTCATGACAACTGCCCATGACAACTTAATAGGGATGCTAGACCAACAGTAATCGGAACGAACAAACCTTAAAAGTGTGGAATTGCCATATTTAAACAATAAACTCCAACAAGTTGCTAGTTTACAGGAGGAATCCCAACTTTTTGTACTTTGCTCTTTTATCAAGTTTGCCTTTGGGTAGAGGGCCAAGGTTTACATAGAGACCATGAACCAAGGACCATTACAATCTAAAATCTCTCATTGGCCTAAAGTGTGATGGGTGGTCGCATTAAGTTTAGATTGTTGTTGTTTGGGGTCCAAGCCACAGGGAATGACATGAAGAAAAAACTTATTATGTTTTTATGTGGTGAGCTATGGATGATGTGTTTAGGGCCCTTGGGGTATTTTTTCAAGCTCAATGAAAATAGCAAAGGCCCATGGATATCAAAAAATCTTAGCCATTCATTTATAAAAAGATTTAAAAGAAAACTTTCGAAGGGATTTTGGGCCCAACCCCTCCCCTTCCTACAAAATCACTACCCTATACAACTTTTACATAAAATTTTATCTTTTATAATTGGTCTATAGCAAAATCTAACTAGAAATTCTTGGGGATTATAGCCATTTTTCAACATTTTCCCATGGATTATTGCCACCTTAACTTTGAAAGTAAATTCTTATAAAAAATGTTGCTTCTCTTAGACAATGATCCTGCCAATGTGGGCACAATGGCATGTTCCTAAGTTCTTACACCCCCTTAAAGTGGGGGGTTTAATGGCAAGCCTTCACCTCTTTGTAGTGGCAAAATAAAGTAGTTGAGCCTAATTTGGGGGGTTTTTAAATAAGCATTTGATTAATCTAATAATCACTTGATTGGCTTGATACTTTGATTAATTTAAATGAGTTGTTATTTTCATTTTCCTCGGTAGTTTTTTAGTGAGTGCAAAGCCCAATAAGGGTTCATGATCAGTTTAATAAATAATAATTATATTTATTGACCTTAAACCCGTGCCCCCCTTTTCACATTTGAAAGTGAAAAAAAAAATACAAAAAACTTATAAACGATTAAAAAAATTAACAAAAATGATTTTTTAATAAAAAAGTCCCACGCCTGATGTGCTCTCAAGTTCCCTGATAAACTCAAATGCGAGTTTGAGGTGAAAACATCAAAAGAGTAATGAATTGGGGACACGCTCTTTAGCTCACAACACTTTGGGGATAGAAGGGCGTGTTAAAGTTCCAGGATGGGACTAGGAATAATGATAAATACTTAATCATTCACACCGATTTACACAAACCAAATAACAAGTTGGTTAGTGCATATTGGAACACTTTTGATGTTAAGATGAACCACGGCAACTTGGACTCACAAGATTCACAAGACTCACCACAGCCCAAACTTGAAGAAGTCATCACCTTCCCTTTATAGTATACTCTGTGACTGGCCATAGGACAAGCATCCAAATGGCATTTTGTTTCGAGACTCCCAAGTGGAAGTTTCAAAATTCCCAAGTTAGGACTCCTACGACTTTGAAGGCCCATAACTTTACGTGTAAACCTCCAATTGACTTTAAGTCTAAAGAAAAGTTGTAGCCCTCGTCGAAAGCTTTCCAATGATATGTCACATGCCACCTGCACACACAGAAATGAGGGCGATTCTTGACTTTTAGTGGTCGGGAGTTAAATTGACAATTGGACTCCCAACCCTTTTTTTGGTTATAACTTGTGTTTTTGATATTCAAATGGGTCATACAAAGCCATTTTAGACATCTACGTTCCAAGAACTTTCCAATGGTATAAAGAACTTCTCAATCCATTGGGTTTTGACCCTTGTAATCATAGTTTAAAATTTGGAAGTCCAACGGGACTCCAACTCTTGAAGTGGAAGCTCCTTTAGAGTGTGAAGGTTTATTCCCTCATACTCTCTTACATTCCCAGAAACATGAAATGTGACTCCCAAGCTTCCTTTTGACCTACCCCTTACAAGCCTTTGCTTTGGTTATTACAACACCCCACTTTCCCCCCCTTCCCCTCCTTTAAGAATAAAAGATCCTAAAAAATTACAAACATGAAATTTTTAAAAATGAAAAAATATAACCCACGCCCCTTTCCTCCATCAACAATTAAAGCCTTAAAAAAAAAATCCTCACCCAACCTAAACCATTTCCATCTTTCAACAAATTTTTTTTCCAAAACAAATTAATCAAACTTATTCCCTCCCCTCTTAACAAGTTTTTAAAAAGCTTGTGCCCCCTTTCACCCTTCAAAAAGTAAAAAAATGCCAAATTTTTTATTAAAAATAAAATAAAATAAGAAAAATAAACCCACACCTTCTTCACAAGTAAGACAAAAAAACAATAACAAAAGCTTACACACAATACAAAAAAAACACAAAATAATAAAACCCATGCCACCCTCCCCCCCCCTTCAGGAGGTAAAAAATGTGACAAAAGAATATAAATAATTATAAAAAACCAAAAAAATAGTAAATAAATAAACCCACGTCGCCCTCCCCTTTTCAAATGTAAAAAAAA
>Ga0209208_10008602_pt1 | contig 13577 bp, 6 predicted proteins | sample S1TSphfallax_3_FD_187694 | JGI IMG/M metagenome (GOLD analysis project Ga0209208, IMG submission 187694) | Host-associated microbial communities from peat moss isolated from Minnesota, USA - S1T2_Fd - Sphagnum fallax MG (SPAdes) (version 2) | ecosystem: Host-associated > Plants > Peat moss >...
TGGGGGAGGAGCCCAGAACGGAGGTGAACTCAAGTTTCATCGTATTGCGCAAGTTCGAGTTTTCCGATCGAGAGGGTAACTTACTGTGCCTGCACTATAGTTTCTGACAACTTCAAGGTCGTTACACATTCTGCGTTAACCTCATGGAGATAGCAGAGAGAGCTCAAGACTCTGTAACGATTGATCTTTCAAGCCAAATGCGTCCAGGCAACACATCGACTGGTGCCGATTCAACAAACACTGGTGAGTTGCGATTCACTAAAGCTTGAGATTAAGTTTGAAAAATCTTAGATTCAATTTGAAACCAGCTTCACGAGTTCCAATGAAGCATAAAATTCTAAGCCAACGACACGCGACGTGGAGGGCTCCTTGGAAGTCTCCCAGCTGGAGTGGTAGGCAACTGATGATGAGACCTGTAACGGGGTGCAGGTGAAGGCGCACTAAAGTAGATCCTTTTAATATAAGTAGTTCTTTTTTTTGGCCTGTTCTATTACACTGAAACTCCTTAAGCTCAAAAGAAAACAACACATATGTCACAAAGTTTCGAGGAATATAGATTCAACAGTAGATTCAAACCAACGTGAAGCGTTTTCTTGTAGTAAAAGTTCCTTGACAACGACAAGCGACAGTCTCCTTGGAAGTTTCCCAAGAGAGATACCAGTAACCAGATGATGGGAGTCATGGGACCTGTAATCTGTACAAGTTTTGATTCTTGTGAAACTCATTGCATGAATTGTTTTTGCCCCTTGGATTACAAAATAAGCTCTTCAAATATGCGATTCTCAGATCAAATAATTCAACGATTTCTCTTGTATACATTGGTTACAGATGATGCTGAAACTCAAGGAGAAGATCGCTCATGGGCCTCCGAAGTTCGATCAACGATTCAAAATTACAAGAATGGTACCGCTCCTGATGTTCTCATAAGGAAGGTGCCGAACTACTTGCGAGTACCTCCGGAACAGTTCACTCCGAAAGAATGGCGATTTGGGCTCCACAACCGTGAACTTCACACTTCTGGAACAGAGGGTTTGAAGATTGCTGTGGCTGGATTTTTCTTTGCCCGCTTAGAAAGCGATGCTTGGGATGGATTCTGCAATGTTGTGGTGGATGATCCTGCGAGGCTTGTGAGATTGTATGGACTGCAGGATGGTTTCACCGAATTCAGTGAGAGGCAGGTGAAGTACTTACTAGCATTAGATGCTCTATTCCTTGTAAAACGGAGGCAGTATTTTGGGGGCAGGCTTGAGTTGGATCGGGCCTGGTATATCTGTCTGCCGACAGATATGGCGTTCTTGGAAAATCAAGTACCAATGGAACTACTGAGGAAGGTTTCTGAATTCGAGCTGACGAGGGATTCATTGGATACGTGTCTAAACCATACCATGGAGTGGATGTGCCCCCTTTCTTTGAATACAAGGCAAAATTCTGACAGTGCCCACTATCCAGACCTAGTCACTTGCAGCCACCTTTTGGATTGCCTTTACAGAACGATATGTGGCCCTGACCCACCAAAGGCTGAGGGTTCTTATGTTCATATAGAGTCTGCAGTGAATTTGACGTTGGCTGGCATTAAGATCAAAGGAGTTCCTGGCACATTGAACATGGTTTCATTTCAGGGAGGACGTCTGTCCCTACCTGTCATAGATATAGATGACGGCTTTGAAACCTTGTTCCGCAATCTTGCAATCTATGAATCTTTCAGTTTGGAGCATGAATCTCAGCGTACACTTGGTGGCTATATTCAACTGATGGCAGACCTCATTGGAAGCTTAGATGATGTGAGACTATTAATCAAGCACGGGGTCTTCATAAACTATCTTGGCCCTGAAATGGCAGTACTTGATATGTGGAGAAGCCTGAATAAAGGATTATGGGGAGGCGACGTATCAAAATCTACTATTGAAGTTGCCGAAAATCTCAACAAACATTGCAAATCTAACAAGAATGTTATCATAACTGAATTTTCTCACTTGTTTTGTTCCAGACCATGGTATGTGGTATCTGCCATTGCAGTCACCCTAGTAACCCTTGCCACATTGATTCAGACTTACACAGCTGTCATTGGTTCCAATAAAATGAGGCCTCATTTTCCTCCTGGTTGAACTGATAGTCTACAATGCTGTTACACAGTCTCAAATTTTCCAGAGATTTCAAATTACTTGTGTTTCTTTCACTCAATTTGCTGCAAACTCTACATATTCATGTACAGGTCTGCAACCACTTGCAGCCACAAAATTTCCATTAGGTTAGCTTGCAACCAGCTGAGAGCACAATCTGTGCATATGTCTGTGAACACCTGGGATTCCAAAGTCTGCAAAACCTCATAATTATCTGTACTAGGTACATAAGTTGTACATAGACTACATAATATCATGGACTGTAAATCTTTTTGTAGAGGAATCGTTGTAGTCTGAGACAATTGATTGCGTGTCTTCTGTAGTTGGCGTTATCTAAATTAGAACAAGTCTATGATGGTTAGCCTTCAATAGTGATTCACTTGCAGTATAGAGTGATTGACTAATTCTAACACCAATCAAGATCAGTACTCTGATATGTACATCAGTTTGAAGCTCTTCAAAAGGTATGAGCAACATGTGAATTGAAACAAGTTACTTAGGTCAAATTTAGGACCATATAGGATCATGAATATTGCAATGCATATGATTGTTCATTACACAGCATTGGCTTCATCTTCTTCCCTCCACCGATATCGGATGTTCAAATGGGCATGACGGGTAAGCCTCAGAAGATGGGTAAATATCATTATCTGAGTTTCATCTTTCTTAAAAGTGATGTGTGAGGTTGGCTGATCCATCTCCAAAATACAACATGAAATAGAGGCTTAAAAAAAGCACATGAAATAAAGCCAAGGAACTTGGAGTAGTAATTGAAACCTATGCAGAAAAAAGGAGCACTTTGTTACTTGATTTGGTAGAGTTGTAGATTTTGTTAGCAAGAAAGGGTTGATACTGACACCCAGCTTGAAGAGCAAAAGCTGAGCAACCTTGTTTTCTTGGGATTGTGTTGTATTTCACACTTAATCTGCCTTAACTGGAGTTACAAAAGAGGTTCAGTTTGCAAGATCAGCAGTATCAACTAGTCAATTTGGTGATTAGTGACTTCAGTGCACGTGAAGGGAGCATAGTAAATCATGAGGAAGGGGTGCAAGGTTATGTCCAGGTATGAGAAATTGCTCCAGCAACTTTCCAAGCAAATAGCTCTGACCTATCCAAAAACTCATGTTCAGGAAAGGCTCCTTGATTTCAGCTAGAGATTAACATGGCTCAAGGTTATTCAAAGCAGATGAGTGACTGAAAAAAACTGCATGACTCAATGTGTAAAAGTCTCAATTTCTCTTTATGTAAATAATTCCGATCAAGAACATACACCACTAGCATCTTCAATAATGTATGCAAGAAGAAACACCATCTTATAAGTGTATGCTGACAGTAGGGTTGCAATGTCTGGCAACTTATTGTTTATCAAAGAGGGTAAACACATCACTCTGGAAAACAAAGATGCTAATTACACTTTTATCTGAACATTTGTTGATATCAAAACTCAAATAGGAGAAGAGATTGACAGTCACAGAATTTCTTAGTGCACCTGAAACAACATTCCACAATCATTGTGACGATTAATTTGACTACACATCACATTCAAATAACATAATTTTGAAGTTTAAAGCTAAACTTGTGAGTTTCAAAATAACCACCCACTACATTAGCCTGGTTTTGGTTGTTGGATCTTCAATGAATGGCACAAGTGAAAAGCAGATTGCGATGCTATGAAATCACCATTTTCATTCTGGTCCAACTAATTGCCTGAAAGCATCACCTACACAGAAGGTTCATTGGCCTTGAGGTGTTTGATCATGCTGGAGTCAAGACAAATAGTCAAGCTAATGGCTCAACTGGTTGGGTTTTATGCATGCCATGCAACTTGCTAGTGGTTGTGGGTTCAGTTCATCACTAGGCCATGTTAGGTGTTGCCTAGAATTGCCAAAATTCAATGCTTTCAATCATGTATTTAAGAACTGTTAAGAATTTGAACTCATTTTCCTAAAACAAAATGATAAATGTATAACATTGGGGTGAAATCATGCTGTTCTGAAATCTCAATGTCATTTGGATTGACAGTCACACGAACCAGCATCAAAAGGCATTGGATTGCAGAAAATATCAAGCTAGGATTTTCTTGATGTCAATAAATGGAAAAGAAAGGTTAATTTTGAATCTCTAACTTATTTATTTATCTGTTGTAATTGTGGATCCAATGCTTTTGCATTGATATAAATTATGTCTTGTACAATTCTCAGTTAGGTTTGAGGTTGATTAGAAGCTGATATCAAAAAAGAAAAAACTGACCCAATTAGACTAATTAGATGCAAATCTAACCCTTTTCATTGAATTGATTTGAATGTCATATAAAATGAAACAGTGATAGTTGCTATTCAACTGACCAGATGGAGACTTGTAGCAGTAAAATGTAGATGATCCCTTAAAAGTACCACACACAAACACAAACCAAGCAATGGATATTTATTTTCAAAAAAACTTGTTTATAAAGACAATTTTAAATAGAAGATCAAATAGAGAATAAGAAGGGGGAAAATGGAGGAACCTAAATTGCCAATGGTACAAAATCCATGATGATGGTTCCATGTAGCCAGTCAGTTGTTTCATATGGAGGTACAACAGATTGAGTATCATTTCATAAAAGATGTGAATGACATCCATACCAAAAATTGAACATGTTTTTACTATGCTCTTTTCCCACTGCTGCATTACTTTGGTATTGACAATTAAGTTACCTTGCGAGCTCTCCTACAACTACATTGAAAAGAATGGGGGTGGTGGTAGCAAAGAGATATGTTTGTGCACACATCCCCACACTCACTGCCATCACCTCCACGTTTGTTAGTGCAAAACCTCATGCACATATGAGGAGAAGAAAGAAGAAAAGCTGGGGATTATGGTTATTGTGACAATATGCAAAATAAACAATGTACGCAGCTAGTAGAGTTTAGGTGTAAGTATGTATCAGTATCATATTCAGTGCAAATCTGGTAGAAGGCTAGCAGTGCCTTGGATCACACAAGCTTGATGGGTTACTTGATATCAGGCAATAGACATGGGCATATAACATGCCATCCCACAATTCATTTGTATGAAAAAAAAAAATTTGAACCAAAAGATATGCAATACTTTTTGTTGAATAACGATGTTGGCTCATCTGATCTTGTTTACACCCTTATCCATTAAAATTCAGTTGACATGTACAAATTGAATTCATCCCATTACAATCACATTCATCTATTGTGTTTCATTAATTGTCATCAATTTTATGTGTGTATTAATTATGTTATAAAAGAGCTTTGGAAGAAAGTTTTGCAAACAATAAAATCTGTATTATTGTATGTAGAGATGCCAACCTCCAAATGCTACCAGTAAGCATCTTGCATTTGAGATTGACATGTCAATCTAATCCTCATTAACCCCACCCATATTTACAAAGAGAAAGATTCCTTTTACAAGGGTCCAATCCATGGTGAAATTGGATTTAATTCATGATGAAACTTAGCTCCAATTTGACTTCAAAACACTTAAACCACTTTGCTTGCTTGCATTATGCAAGTTCAAATTGGTTGAATGTCTTTCATTAACAAATTATCATCTTATATTTGAATTTTAGTGTTTTGGCTATCTGGACTCAATCACAATTATCAATGAGGTCAAAAGTGCAGTGAAGGCTTATGAAATTTTCATGGCATGTCTTAGAAGTTTCCATTGGAAGAATTTAATTTGTACAATAATACATTTGTACATAATCTATTTATGAAGAAAGGTAGTTTGTTTGTTTTGTTTTGTTTTGTTCTATTCTGTTTTGTACTGATGAGATCCATGGAACTGGGATGCTTCAGATTGTGTTCTTGGTCTCTTTGGAAAGCTCACGAGGAGGAGGGGTGCATTGGTTTGGTTTCATGGTGTTTGGACTTGTGGTGTAGAAGTTCTTGAATATTGAACAATTTCTTCATTGAAATTAAATTAATTTCGAGCTTAAAATTTTGGAGGAATTGGAATGTGCCTTTGGTGTTGTAGGAAAGATCTTGATGAGCAGGATTTTCTGGAATTTATTTGGTAAGATTTAGATTCAAAATGTGGGAGATATTAATTTCTAAGTGATTTCTGCCACTGAAAATTCAAATAAATTTCAATAACTAGGTTTTTGGAAGGAAAAATCAGTGGAGGACCTGTTAACACTTGGGCCAAGGGCACAGGCCACACTAGTAGACATGAAAACAAGCAAAAACAAAAATGATTCACAAGTCACATCATGTGTGACAAAATCAAATTGTCTAACAAATAGGCATTTATCTTTGAAAATAATTTTAAACAAAAATATTTTTGCACTGTGTGTCTAATGAAGATAGTTACTGTATTCTGTAAAAATTTGAGGATTAAACATGTTCATTTACTATTTTGAAAACCAGTTTTACCCGTGAAGTTAAATCCCAAAGGGTGGAAGGGGCTGCCTGAACCCCCACCAATCTAGTAGTTACTATTGTTATGTGTTGGGGGCACATGAGGCTAGGGGAAAGAAAGTAGACACCAAACTTTATAGGAGCAAGTCCAATGTGGATATTACCCAATTGTAATAAAACTATTGGACCCTATTCGCCACTAGAGGAACATTGTGGTTTAGGGAGTTATGACAAATTTTGCAAGAGGGAGTTGCTTCAGTTATAGTTTTTACTACCTTTGCCCAAGGTAATTCTATGCTACCAAGGGCTAGAAGGACAAAACTTTAAATGACTTCATTGGATACTATAAGAATTGGTCCCAACTTTTTTTTTTTATAAAATGACCATGCTTGTCATATGTATTTGTGTACATCTACTGATCAAATTTGGCATACATATTCATAGGTGTCTTGCATGTTTTCTTCTTAAGGTCCACCTTGTACATGTAAATTTGACCATCCCCTTTGGTTTGCAAGTGTTGAGTGTTCAAAGGATACAAAATATTTCTAAATTATTTTCTTGTATTTGTACACAACCTATGTATGTGCAATGCAAAGTTCAAGTGTCACACATTGGAAGTATTCCTTGTGCACTTTTGGCTCCCCAAAAAAGGTTGGGAAGTGTGTGGGCACCTTTTGTAAAGCATGAATGGTTGTAGATGTATTGGGCATGAGAACCATTTACTCCAATGGTGGTGAAATGTTTTGACCATCATCATGATTATTTGGCTTTATATCCATACAAAATTTTAATTAAAATTAAAAATTTTAACTTTAAAACTCAACATGCAAATGTAAAATTGTAGACACTGCGGGTTACATAGACACTTATGGTGTTATGAGTTAAGATAACTTAATCATTTTGAGCAAATCGTGGACACATTCACTTTGTCTTTAAAATTAGATAAAGATGCCATATGGTTCCACCATGTTTCTTCATTTTGGTTGGACTGGGCATTAAAGGCCTTACCATCACATGATAAGGCATATGGAACTGTTCAAAATGTTGAAGACTATCACCAATATGACATTAAAAAGCAATCAACTTGAATATGAGTAAAATGCTCAAGGATTAATTATAGATAACTCATATGCATATTGATTTAGTTTCATTTGTGTTGAAAAAAGATGTGGACTGATTCATTAATCAGAAATGCTTTTCATTCAATTCATGGCAAACCTCACTTATTGTAACATGCCCAAAACATTGTCGTTGGTGTACTAGGGCCTGATTCATGTTGTAACTAATGTCTTCACTATTGATTCCAAGTAATATCATTATTATCACCGTCCTAGGTACCTGTGAACCTGCAACAATAGAGCTTGCAAACTACCACCCACTGCACCTTAAGAAAATAAATCTACAAATGTTCAAGGTTATATGGTAAATACCCCAAAACCAATGAGTTTTTTGGGTGCAAAATCTGACAATTTCAATGAAATTTACAAATAAAAAGTTGTGTAAATGATGGTTTTTGTGGCTTCGATAGTCAAAAATAAAAGAGGATGTCTCAATTGTTATAGATGAGTGCCATTTTTTTCTCCATCTTCTTATCGATGAAAGTCATTTTTAGCTCCATCTTGTCATGGAGAATCCTCACACTTGTAACACCTACACTAGTAGTACAGTCATGGGAGAATTCTGTATAAATGATGTGACCTGTGATATAAATTGTGTATGTGAACCAATGGTGTGGCTCACAATGTTTCTTTTACTTGCAAATTTTCAACAAATTTTGAACTAAATTATATGATTTCAACATATACAAAGGACTTTTCATGCAGAAAATTGGCCCAAATTTGCCAAATGTTGAAGGAATTTTTTTCAAAATACCACATTTTCATGAGAAGTTCCAGTAGGTAGCCAAGAATATACAAGGATTCTATTTGTTTCCTACTTCCATATCTAGATGTAGCCAAATTTGTCTAAATTATTTTTTGGATAATCTCCACATTTGACTACATCACAAAATCCTTAGTAGAAACCCCCATGGCTCCCTGTGTTTGAGTTCTATCCATGTGCATCCAATTTCAGAGATAGATTGTCAAGTATCACAAATCACATGCTATTATGGGACTTTGAGTTTATAGCAGCGTAGGAACACATTGGACTTTGATGTGGAATGCCACTTCTTGAGTTACTTTGCCACATTCATTTTGCCCCTTTGTCAGGTAGATAAGTGTGGCAAAATAGCTCAAGAAGTGGCATTCCACATCATAATAACAATTTTGAGTCTAAAAACATTTCACATTGCTCTCCTTGTGCATTCAAAAAAATACTTTAGGGGCTAGTTTGAAACGTCTGCCTCATACATTTCAAGAAGTCATCCAAAAGAAAAATCAAAAAATGGAGCCCTTTCTTGAATTCGGCAGCCTGGGGAAAAATAACTCAATTGCGGGTGGTCCTAAATTGATGAGCAGTCCATTAAGATCCAATACAATTTTGGGCAGTGAAATTTTAGATAGTGGGCAGCATTTAAACATTTCAAATTTTTAGCAGCTTAAACCACATTCTGGGAGTCCAGATGATAAAGTTGTTTTGACAAGCTGGCAAATGTGGAATTGGTGGCTTCACAAGAAGCAACAAAGTGGGCCTGGCAACTTGGCAAATTGGATGTGATGAATTAGTGAAAAAAGGGTGTGGAGTTTGTGAACATGCAATTAACTTGGCAACATACCCAAGCAAACAATTAGGAGGACATCATCATCCAAATTCACTCCATTTGTTCCCACAATATGCATCCATGAACTTTCATTTCACTGGATGGGGGCTAACCTTAAGAAATTCAATCCATTCAAATCCGCTCCATGGGTTCAGAACTTTCATTTCACTGGATGGGGGCTAACCTTAAGAAATTCAATCCATTCAAATCCGCTCCATGGGTTCACACTAATCACAGAGTGAACATTTATGTAGATGAATGGTGAAAGTTGATGTGCCAAAGTTGAAAGTTCAAACCCCTTTGTTGGGGATTCGGGTATGAAATATATGCTCATTTTGGGATCTAAAAAGCATGTAGAAGAGTCTTAGGTGCAAATAGTGTTTTGTATGTTTGTCTGGTAGAGTGACAACCAGTTCATGCATAAGTACCATGCAAGGCTTTAAAAAAAAGCCTGAGGTTACCATAATAGTGGACCCATACTTTGGGTGTATTTCCCTCAAAATTGGTCGACACTCAACACGACAAGAAGTAGCTATAAAGAATGATACATTCTTAAATATACTTTGTCATGGTTGAAAGAGCCACATTCATAGATCATTTAAGTGTGAGTTTTTAGGGTTGTGTGTGGGGACACTTGCTTGTGTTTGACATAGTCAGCAACATCTTCACTCTAGATTGTGCGGTAGTGCTGCTCTTCCAATTATGCATAATTAAACCATGACAAGTTAGGCGGGAACGCCTTCCACATGTTTCCCCCAAACTCTCTCTCAAACGTTACCAACAAATTTGAGGCTTCAAAGCTCGGCCTCCAACGTCCGTCTCCCTCATAACTCTCTCTCAAACGTTACCAACAAATTTGAGGCTTCAAAGCTCGGCCTCCAACGTCCGTCTCCCTCATCAGTTCTCTTTTCTTTGTCGCCTGTTTTTCTTCAGATCTCTTCTCTCCCTCTCTTGTCCCTTTTCATGTGCTGCTTCTCTCTTTTCTCCCTCTGTTCCTGCTGCTCTGGGGTTTTCTTGCCTTTCGTTCCCACCAAGGTCTTTCTTACGCTGCCGAGAACGGTTGCTGCCAGCTGCTGAGTCCGAGCATCGTAATCTCTCTTTCGCTGCTGCCTGCTTCCATCACAGAGACCATCCACGTCCCGTTTTTGCTGCTGCAAGCTCTTCGGTTGATCCCGTTTGCCTGCAGCCTACCCTACCTCACCCACGCTTCATTTTTTGCATTAGCTCATGCTGGCGGTTCGTCTAGTTGTTGCGGGTGTGTTGTAATGCAGATATTGAAGATTAAGACAGCGGTTAATAATGTCCTGCAGACAGGACCATCTTCTCCATTAGTACTAGAGCCTAAAATGTACGTTTTTTGTGTGTGGGTGGGGGGAGGAGCCCAGAACGGAGGTGCACTCAAGTCTCATTGTATTGCGCAAGTTCGAGTTTTCCGATCAAGAGGGTAACTTGCTGTGCCTGCACTATAGTTTGTCACAACTTCAAGGCCATAACACATTCTGCGTTAACCTCATGCAGATATCAGAGAGAGCTCAAGACTCTGTAATGATTGAACTTTCAAACCAAATGCGTCCAGGCAACACATCGATTGGAGCCGCTTCAACAAATACTGGTGAGTTGCGATTCACTAAAGCTTGAGATTAAGTTTGAAGGATTTAGATTCAATTTGAAACCAGCCTCACGAGTTGCACTCAAGCATCGAATCCTAAGCCAACGACACGCGACGTGGAGGGCTCCTTGGAAGTCTCCCAGCTGGAGTGATAGACAACTGGATGATGAGACCTGTAACTTGGTGCAGGTGAAGGCGCACTAAAGTAGTTTCTTTTATGTAGTGACATATGTGTTGTTTTCTTTTGAGCTTAAGGAGTTTCGCAGTGTAAGAGAGCAGGCCAAAAACAAAAAGAACTACTTAATGCTGGTGAATTAGAATATATTTGTGCTAAAAATATATATGTAAGTATGCATATTGAAAAATATAAAGATATATACTTTAAATGATTGATTTTTTTAAAATAAAAATTTCCACATGCGATTGCGCATAATTGGAACATGTTTGTGAGCATATGAAAAAAATTATAATTTTTGTATCACGCACGGGATTTTTTCAGAACATTGACGATTAGTATATGGTTGGACCCTAACTAGATAACTTTGATAGATTCTGGTGACTTGCGAGGGCCTGAATTTTCAATGCCAAGGAGTATCGGCAAAGCATCCATTGGAACCGCTTTCACAGATTTTGGTGAGTTGCAATATTGTAGTAACCGTTGGAATTCACAAAGTTTCGAGCAATCTAGATTGAACAGTAAATTCAAACCAACGTGAAGCGCTTTCTTGAAGTTCCTTGACAACGACACGCAACAGTCTCCTTGGAAGTTTCCCAAGAGAGATACCAGTAACCAGATGTTGCGAGTCATGGGACCTGTAATCTGTACAAGTTTTGATTCTTGTGAAACTCATTGCATGAATTTTTTTCCCCCCTTGGATTACAAAATAAGCTCTTCAAATATGCGATTCGCAGATCAAATAGTTCAACGATTTGTCTTATATATATTGGTCACAGATGATGCTGAATCTCAAGGACAAGATCACTCATGGGCCTCCGAAGTTCGATCAACGATTCAAAGTTACAAGAATGGTGCCGCTCCTGAAGTTCTCATAAGGAAGGTGCCGAACTACTTGCGAGTACCTCCGGAACAGTTCACTCCGACAGAATGGCGATTTGGCCTCCACGACCGTGAACTTGACACTTCTGGAGCAGAGGGATTGAAGATTGCTGTAGCAGGATATTTCTTTGCCGACAAAGAAAGCGATGCTTGGGACAATTTCTGCAATGATGTGGTGGATGATCCCGTGAGGTTTGTGAAATTGTATGGACTGCAGGATGGTTTAACCAAATTCAGTGAGAGGCAGGTGAAGTACTTACTAGCATTGGATGCTCTATTCCTTGTGGGAAGATATGAGGCTTTTCGGGACAGGCCTCAGTTGGATCTGCGCTGGTATCAGAACTGTCTTATGACAGAAATGGTGTTGCTAGAAAATCAAGTACCAATGGATCTACTGAGGAAGGTTGCTGAAATCTTGCCAGCCGAGGATTCATTGGGTAGGCTTTTAAAGTATTACATGGACTGGCTGTGCCTCCTTTCATTGAATACAAGTCAAAATCCTGACGCCCAATATCCAGAGCTAGTCAATTGTAGCCACCTTTTGGATTGCCTTTACAAAACGATATGTGGCCCTGACCCACCAAAGGCCGAGGGTCCTTATGTTCCTATAGAGTCTGCAGTGAATTTGACGTTGGCTGGCATTAAGATCAAAGGAGTTCCTGGCACATTGAACATGGTTTCATTTCAGGGAGGATGTCTGTCCCTACCTATCATAGAGATAACTGACGACTTTGAAACCATGTTCCGCAATCTTGCAATCTATGAAGATTTCAGTTTGCAGCCAGAATTTTGTACACTTTCTGGCTATCTTCTACTCATGGGAAACCTCATCGGAGACTTAGATGACGTGAAACTATTAATCAAGCATGGTGTCTTCATAAACTATCTTGGCCCTGAAACGGTAGTACTTGATACATGGAGAAGCCTGAGCAAAGGATTGTGGAAGGGCAAAGTATCAGCATCTATTATTGAAGTTGGAGAAAAAATCAACAAACATTGCAAATCCAGGAAGAATGTTATCATAGCTGAATTTTCTCAGTTGTTTTGTTCAAGACCATGGTATGTGGTATCTGCCGTTGCAGTCACCCTGGTAACCCTTGCTACATTGATTCAGACTTACACATCTGTCATTGGTTCCAATAAAATGAGGCCTCATTTTCCTCCTGGTTGAACTGATATTGTCTGCGGCACAGTTCCACAGTCTCAAAATTTTCAGAGATTTCACATTACGTATGTTTCTTTCACTCAATTTGCTGCAAACTCTACATATTCATGTACAGGTCTGCAGCACTTGCAGCCACAAAATTTACATTATGTTAGCTTGCAACCAGCGGAGAGCACAGTCTGTGCATATGTCTGTGAACACCTGGGATTTGAAAGGCTGCAAAACCACGAAATTATCTGTAGTAGGTACATAGGTTGTACATAGACTACATAATATCATGACTGTAAAATCTTTTTGTTGAAGAATTGTGGTAGTTAAGGTTAAAGCCGAGACAACTGATTGCTTTTCTTCTGTAGTTGGCATGTGAACCAATTATCTAAATTTGAGGAAGTCTATGATACTTACCCTTTGATAGTGATTCACTTGCAGTATAGAGTGATTGACTAATTCTAACACCAATTAAGATCAGTTTTCTGATATGTAGATCAGTTTGAAGGTCTTCAAGCCACAAGCAACATGTGAATTGAAACAAGTTACCCAGTCAAATTTTGGACCATA
>Ga0209208_10008603_pt1 | contig 13577 bp, 12 predicted proteins | sample S1TSphfallax_3_FD_187694 | JGI IMG/M metagenome (GOLD analysis project Ga0209208, IMG submission 187694) | Host-associated microbial communities from peat moss isolated from Minnesota, USA - S1T2_Fd - Sphagnum fallax MG (SPAdes) (version 2) | ecosystem: Host-associated > Plants > Peat moss >...
GTGCTTGTTTTTTGCAGCTTCACGCTTGAACATATCCATGAGGAAACCAAGCATGAAGTTTCTTCTGAACTGTGGTGAAACTCCTATTAATCTCTCACTGGAAGGATGAGACTGCAGTTCAAAAGATGGTGCCAAGGTGGGTCTTGACTGGCAATTTATTCCTTTGGCAGGATTCAATCATCAGCTAAGAAGTTGAAGGTAGGGTTAGTAAAAAAAAGTTTTGAACCACACACACTGGTATCTGATGTAATTTGTCACCATCTCATGCTGCAAGATGTCTTCTCAAGCTTGCTGTGTTGCATATGAGCTGCATGCTTCCTTCTAGGATCATCAAATGATGTTACTCCCTCCTGTTCTTTCCTATAATTTTTACGGTTTAGGATTTAACTATGGCTGCTCATCATCAGGCTGGAACTTCAACAAAGTCCTGAGCACACAGCAGCTTCTAGCAGTTAATGAGGTGCACCTGCTGCAAATCTTGTAAACTTAAATTCGTTATAGAATGTATAACTATAATTAGCAAGGCAGAGAGGGCTAGAGCTAAATATAATGCTTTGTGGGTGGCAAATTAGCAACTCCTTAATTCAGATTGTTTAGGTACACACTAATTATAAAACCATCAACTAAAACTACATTAATTGGTTTCAACTGCAGCAAAGCTTCTTCATTAAGAACCCAAATGTATGATCAAATTACTGCAGAGCTACAAATTAGCAAGCTTCTAGATCCAGGCTCAGAGCTTGCAGATGGATAGATCTCTAAATCCCTGAGAGCAATTTTCAAATACTTGCTCATCTTTCAATCCATTCCTTTATCTGTTCTGCTCCAAATGAGCATCTTTTTTTTTCCTATTGAGTGATTTGCCCAACTGGCCCCTAAACCCTAATAATATGCTTGATGCTCCAGATGATTTGAATGTTGGGGACTAAGGATTTGTAGCCATTGGGAATCTGCTGGTAGGGACTCAATCAAGGAGAAACAATTGGTAATTTTATGTTAAATTTCAGTTGTGTCCATTTTTGCATTTTGTGGCAACTTGTTGAATGAAAGAGGAAAATTTCACAAAAGTGAATCAATTTTTGTTCTTGACCAAGGTTGAAATATACTTCAATTTTTTTTAAAGTGAGAAAAGGCTCGAGTGGAGACTTCAAATTCATTTTAAGTTGAATCTCCGATTCTATCCATCATTCCCAATCAAGCATTTCAATCGTATGAAAATCAAATATAGCTCAAAGTGGTTAAACCTTGAGGTTTGCCTCATAACAACAATTTATGAGTTCCATTTGACACCAAAATTATAATTATCAGATCAACACTAAATTTTCATCAAAAATTGAAACAAAAAAAAAAAAATCTATTTTCCAAAAATCAACTCATGATATTTCATAGGCACAAAAATACTTGCCTCTCAGCACTGGTTACCTCAAGTTGTTTCAGACTCCTTAAGGGAAATTTTGTTACAATGCTGTTAGGTATCCCTGCCACTAAAGTTTTGATTTAAAATATATTAATGACTTGTATATATGAAAAACTCTTTTAACTCACAAAAAACGAGAGAGAGAGAGAGAGAGAAAATAAAACTATGATTGTAATGACTCCCAAGTGCCAAGAGGGAGGAAAAAAACAACAACAAAGCCATAGTTGTTCAACTCTGAAAGAAAAACACCATGAAAAAAGGGCAAAAGTAATTGAGATTTTTCTTTTCTGTAGGTCTCATAAATGATGACAACTCTGAGTGACAAAAAATATACTCAATCTTTGTTGAATCTGCTTCAGAATATACATGTTGTGTTGTGTTGACGGGCTTGAAGAATTGGGTCTGACATTATTTGCATGAAATCTCTCTTCCGTGGACAAGGAATTTCTCTCCTCTAGAAACAATCCCATAATAATAGTGCACAAGCTTTTCAGCAAAAGTTGCCTTGTTTCTTCTTGTGTAGAAAGGGAAGAGTAGTCTTTTTCTATGATAAAGATTGGCTTTGTGGTGTTGGTGATGCAACAAATGGGTGTTGAAGAAGCTGCTTCAAAAAACAAGGGACACATCTGAGTGGGTAAATTGGATCTCGTATCTTTTGTATAGATGGTAATCGCCTCTCTAAATTTCTACCCAAATCATCAAATTTTCAGGGTACCCATTGAACCAGGTTTGTTGTGAAGCTGCTTGCAATTCAATTGAAGAAGATCTGGGTTTAAGGTGAATTTGCTCTATTCTATTCAATTACACAGATGAATTTCCCCATAAATGCCATCAAACACTTTCAACCCAAGGAAATAAAGAAACCACAGACAGAGCAGCAGGAGATGCTATCCATCCGATGTTCCCGACCACAGAATTTTCCAGCCTTCTGAAGATTGGTAGGAAACTATGATGCTGTCATCTTTATTGCAGATTGGGTTGAAATACTTGATTTTTCTAGTTTAGCAATATCACTGTGAATTCGCCTGTTATGTGCAATGATCGTAACATCCTCACTTGATGAGATTTGATAAACAAAAGGGTGAGAAAACGGTAGCCATAGAAAAGCATGAATTGGAGATAACACTTGAAAATAAACAAAACAAAAAGCCAACAAACATGAAGAGAACACATGTATTGAATCTAGCAAAGTAGGAGTGTGTAAAGAGCTTTGCTTCTCAAAGTGTTTACCTCAGTAGATGTTGGCCGCTTCTTTGGGTCCAGCCGAAAACAGTGTGACAAGAAATCTTTCACTAGTTCTGATGAAGACTCTGGAATCGGAGGTCCACTGCTAGCTTTTGCAATGTGGAATATCGCTGTCCATGTATTGTCCATCCCTGGCCAAGGGTGCCTGTTGCCCCCACTCCCATATTTCTTATCTTCAAGAAATTTCCATTTTTCATATATGGTATCATGTGTCATCCATCATCCAGGTCTTTTACATCCCATTATTGTTGAATTAAAAGGAATTCTTAATCTGTCATCTTACCATAGCTCTACAATTCCAATTCACCTTCAATTTCATTAGTTTTGCTCAAAAAGTTTATAAATTAATTCCATGCATTCAAACCCAATTCACCACAGTTTAACAATTGCATAAGATTGTAGTTTTGCACATAATAAAATGACAAGAGGTAAAAAGCTGACAGATTGATGCATGAAAATTGCATAAACTACAATAGGAAGGTGGAATAAAAAATGTGAGCATCGAAAAAATTGCAAAAGAGAACCAAGGGAGAAAAGACTGAGAAGCCACCATGCTCCTAGCATTGAGGGGCACACTTACGTAGCTGTGAGCATTTCAATGACTGTGCATCCAACACTCCAAATGTCAGCACGACGTCCATAGCCATCACCTTTGATCACTTCTGGTGCCATCCAGAAAACAGATCCTCGAATCGACTTGAATCCATCTGTTTGTGTCGGATCATGGAAAGCCTGCAATCAAGTAAAAACCAGTTTCCTCATTAATCACCAAATTAAGAACAAGAAAATTTGCCATCATCTCATCATCAGTTGCAATTTACATGCAGAGCTCACATAAGAATATCAATGGGTCCTGAATGATTTAAAGAAAGATAGTTGCACTATATTCAAATGATTTTGCCAAAAGACTGTCCAAATGACCCCCTGCTTACAACAAAATCCTTGCCATCATGGATCACACTGCCTTGTGCACAAAACAATGAATTCAATTTCTAGATAGAAACCAGAAAATGACATAACATATGTCATGGCGAAAATTTCAACAACTTCCCATCAGAAAATCAAAGACCGAAAGGAAATGGGTAAAGAAGAGACTGAGAAAATCAATTACCTTTGAGGCACCAAAATCTGCCAACTTGACAATTCCATCAGCATCAACAAGAACATTTCCACCTTTTATGTCACGATGCACGATTTTTTTCCCATGTAAATATTCGAGCCCAAGGAGTAACTGCCGGGTATACACTCTCACTAATGGCTCACTAAACCGCCCAAACCTCTCCAGCATACTACAAAAGAACCAAATCCAAAAAGTCCAGTGTAAGAGAGAGAGAGTTTTTTCTGAAGAGAAAAACAATACAAAAACTTACAGCTGATGATCAGACAAGAAGCCCTAAGTGTGGAACCACCAAGAATTCATTCCTTCATACCTCTGAATGGAGCCTCCAGAGACATATTCCAAGAAAATGTAAAGGCTTCCAGAAGCTATGTCTTGCTCCATGTTTATGTAGCCAACAATGTGCTTATGCCGCATCTTCTTATACAACGAGATTTCACGTTCCAGTGACTCCAAGTAAAATTTCCTCTCTTGACCTTCGGCAGGTGTATCAAGCTTGAGCTGCTTCACTGCCATGAGCTCCCCTGTCTCCTGATTCAACCCTGCAAACACCTGCACACAAAGCAGTTGACGCCCTCACACTTTATGCACCCTTCACATATGTTGCATGAAATCCCAAAACCCGTAAATCCCAACACAACAAATCCAAATACAATAACATGGGAAGGAAGAACCCAGCTGATTTGTTGCATGAAATCCCAAAACCCGTAAATCCCAACACACCAAATCCAAATACAATAACAAGGGAAGAAGAAACATGCTCATGGAAAAACAGAGTTGTAAAAAAAGATGTTCCAGGACAAGAGGGTGGGGACCTTAAAATGGTACCTTTCCATAGGCACCTTCACCAAGCAGCTCTCCTCGGGCCCACTTGAAAGAGCCTGTGCTTGTGGCCTCAGCATTAGAGAAAAACTCCTCATGGACTGTATTTGTACTACTACTACTAGATGCATCATTCTTGTCTGGATCAGGTTTTGGTTTTGTAGTGGCTGGGCTGAGGCATTGTCCATTGCACCCTTCTTTTCCACATCCAATACACCCAGAGCAGGCTGCATCTCGCCAGTCCTCTCTGATGAGTGCCAAATCCTCTTCACTGGGCTTCAGTGAAGCAAACGTCACAGATTTCCTCTCCTTCACCTTCTTCAGTTTGCCATCTCCCTTCACACTGAATCCCTTTAATACCGAAAGCAGATTAGCATCTGCGAGAATTTCCAATTCTTTCCCTGACAATGAACCAAAAGATGAGATTCCACCAGTTTCCAGCTCTTGAACAATTGGAATATCCTTCAAGCCACCTATGAGAGTTACATCTTGATGCGTTACTACAGGGAATTCACCTACTTGTCGGGGAGTTTCTGGTCCTTGTGGTGTACCCACCACATTTTCCATTGATATTTCTAGTGCACCTCCTTGCACATTCAATGGCTCAACTACTGGGCGCTTGATTTTGTACATCCTTGGTGATGAACCATCCTGCAATTGGGCAAACTTGGCTGTTTTTTGCATGACTGGAGCTCCATGAACTTCAAGGACTGGACTTTCTGTCATATCCATGACCTTGTTTTGCATGGGGAATTCCTGAGCCTCCTCATCTTGTCTTTTTCCTGCCAACCCAATTCCAACTTTGTTCTCTACTACCTGAGAATCCATGCTCAATCTCTCTTCCCCTTCCACAGAAAACAGTTCCTGATTTGCTCCATTCCTTGATCTCAAATCTGTACTCACGATTCCATCTATCTCTTCATTCATTTCTGTGGGTGCACTTGGTACTTTCTGATGCATGGGCATGATTTGAGGATCTCTTATGAAAATTTCTTGGCCCCCCACTGTATTTCTCAGAAGCTGATGATCTTCATGAATTTTTTCCAAAGCTTGCCTCATTTCTGGTGCACTTGCTGCTCTTGGAATTGGAGTCAACACAGGTGTTTTACTACTGTCCCTGCAAAATTGCTAGTTTAGGTAAGGATGACTGAGTAAGAAGAAGAAGTAAAGAGAACAAGGGAAAGACATATTCTTTTGCCTAATACAAAATCCAACCAGGGTAGGCCAGAATGCAAGCAAAGAAAGTAAGCACCTATTCTCTGGAAGTCTCCAAGGTGACCATCTTGGGTATCTTGGGCTCGCATTTCCAGACTTATCAACCCCCTCTGGCATCCAAGCACCACCCATAAAAGTTGGCATGCGTTCCTGTTGGCACTGACCCATGAAGAGGGCGGCAGTTTCATCATCTTGAGGTCCACCATCACATGATCTCATGAACCCATTTCCACCAACACTTTGGTAAGGACCTCCTCCTGAAGGATGAAAAACCTCCCTCGGGGAACCATGGTTTTCCCAGTCTCTATTACCACCAGCAGCAATTGTGACAACTGGCCTACCCAGTGGAGCCAGAGAGTTCTGCTGCTCAATACCTGTTGTAGTTGTAAAGCCCGCATTATTCAGTGACTCACCAGAATGGCCACTTGAGACAGATTCCTGATATGGAAAGCTCTGAGCATCTACAACAGTTCCAGCCCGAAAATCTGATGCAATCAGAAACCTTGTATTTGGGGATATGGAGTTCATGCGGTCCTCCATGTCTGCTCGCATACGAGCACTGAGGTATTTGTAGATGGACTCATCAGCTGCCACTTGAATAGGTAGAAGATTTTCATCTGTCTTGGCATAAAGATTTGCACCAGCCACCAACAAGAGCTTCAAAATGCCCCTGGAAAAATAAAATTGGAGCATTGCCCAGTTATGAGTAACTATGGTGCCTTGGAAAATTGAAGCAAGTTGAACTTCACCCCCTTGAACACTATAAAGAAGGAAATAAACACACTCATAAACACATGAAAACATGCACAGATCCCAGACTGACTGTCTGTCTGTCTGTCTGCATATCCCTGCAGTACAGAAGAGATGCAGCAGCACAGTTCAACATAAGAACAACATAAAAGAGAAAATGTAGGAGACAAGCACCGATATGCAGAAGCAGCAGCCACATGGAGAGCTGTGACTTGTTGGCTATTACAGCCATTTATGTTTGCTCCTGCATTCAGTAAGACCTTCACTATCCTTTCATTTCCTGTACTTACGGCATACAATAGTGGCGGTGGACCCTGCTGTTACAAAATTCACAGCAATTATTTTCAGTATTCCTATCCCCCCACCCCTCCACCCATTTAGCAAGAAAATTGCTATGAATGTGCTTCCACATGAAAAATCAGTCCTGGGGTTGCTCTCAAGGATTAGGGTTTAGGGTTTAGAATCCAAAAACAGAGCTATCAATTTGTTACCTTTGAAGGGCCACTACCTTCTCGCTCACCATCTGGACTGAAGCCCTGTTCTAATAGCATCAATACCTGCTCCACATTCTGGATCATAATTGCCTCCTCCAATGGCCCTATACCCATCACAAATAACCCACATTTTTATGGTTCACATAACAACCAGTGATTTTCCTGAAAGAGAACCAACCAACTCTCTACACACATACACACACACAAAGCCTCTGACCCAAAAAACCCAAATGCAATGGCAAAAACCTTAACAACATTTGTGTTTGTGGAGCTAATAATAGACCTGCTGCTAGATCATCATTTGGCAAAGAGAGTGAAGAAACGGATGATAGAACCCACCTTTTAAAGATTGATGGAGATGGTTAACTGTCTCCCCGTGACCACTACCACCACCCCCTCCTCCTCCTCCTCCTCCTCCTCCTCCTCTCCCATCAGGCAACTTATGATAATTCCATCCAGAGACATTGGCTCCCTCTCTCCCATGAATTGACTCATGCCAAGCAGTTGGAGAAGAAGAAGAAGAAGAAGAAGAAGACACCTCCCCAACAACAACATTCATACCTGCAGCAAATTTCCTGGGAGATCTTGGAAATGCTGGGCTTACAGGTACACTGCTCGGTGCATTATTCCTGTCCATAGATGAGAAGTAGTGCTGCATCATCTCTTGTGCACCTGAAGATTATAATACATACATATAAATACACACACACACACGCACACACACATACAACAGACAACAAAAACAGATCAGGATTGTCCTACTTGTTGAACTGCAATTGATGGAGCTTGAGTGTTTTTGAATACAAAGGAAACTTATTTAGTTTGCTAACTTTAAGTGGAAGAACTGAAAGAGCTGTTCAGCTGAAGAGTTGTTAGTTGTTACTACCTTTTATTTCTTTCTTTCAGAGGTGGCGTGTATTCTAACTATTTCTTTTTTTCTTTTTTAAATATTTTTTTTAGACCCGACCCACAAGCAGTTGGCACCCCCAAGCCAAGCTCAGTGGCCAACAGGGCTTTCACCTGGACACCAGTGGGTTTGAACCCACAACCTTTTTTCAGGTCCAGGTTGCCAGACAGGCTATACCACTGAACCATCACCCCTGGTGTGTTCTAACTTCTAACAACCTTGGTTGCATCATGGATACATCACCTTGCATACTTTTCAAAACTATTCATACCGGCCTGGTCCTGCTATTGGGTTCAAGACTGATTTTGGCTGGTATGAGGCAGATATATATACGGGGTGTTGAAACCAGTATATAACTGGTGCAAGGCTGATATTACCTCAGGTCCCTACCAGGCTAGTATTGGTTGAAGATTGGTATTGTGTCAAGACATACCAGACTGGTGGGGTCCTTTGAAACCAATGCATAGACCAAACCACATACTTAGCATGCATAGCCCTCTGTACCATGAGACCAACATCTAGCATGCCTCAATGATGAATTGAACCTACAACCATTTTCTAAAGCAGTAATGGGTCCTAATGACTTTAGCATTTTTAATACTTCAGTGATCACCAGACTCAGTAACCTTTGTTAGATAGGAGTTGGGCTAAGTTCAGTAGGTAATATCTAGCACAGCCTTATGATGAATTGATCTTAATGACCTTAGCAATCCACTTAGTGACCTTTGTTATCTAGCTGGGTTAGGTGTATAGTATGCAACAACATCTAGCACAACCTAGTGCTTGAAGTGAACCCCCAATCACTTGGAAACAGTCTTTTTGTTTTTGGCAAATTTCCGCATCCTTGTGACAAAGGAAAAGCCGCAACAAATACAAAGGCTTTTTTCTGGAAAAAAAAAATGGGCCAAAGTAGCCATGTTATGAGGATTTTTTATTTTAATTTGTCATATGTAGATGATGATATTTAGATGATGGGTTCTAGCATATCACAAAAATATAGCACAATTCCTAAACTTCTCTACTTTCCTCTCCAACCTGGTATGAATCAGTGTTGGTCTGGTATATAGGTGCACACATTATAAAGTCTAGTCTATGCCCTGGTATTGAAAGACCCAATACCAAGACCTGGTCTATGCAGAGGTATGGAAGGTAACCCAATACCAAGGCTTGGTCTATGCACTTGTATTGAAGGTACCCAGTACCAAGACTTGGTCTATGCACTTGTATGGAAGGTACCCAATACCAGGACCAGGCTGGTATGTTCAAAAGTTGATACCAGAACAACACTGGTTTGTATGAACTACTAATTATGTGTATCAAATATGAGTGACCACCACAACAAAAATTGCAAGTATGAGTCAATTCTAAAGGAACATAAGACACTGGAAAAAATATACAAAGGACATTGGGAAACAAACTCTCACACACCTGCAGAGTCAGTGGCAATAGTATGGCGTCGAGAGGGCAGGGGTCGCATAGCTGGTTGTGCTGGAATTAGCAGACCATCGCTGCTATAACTAGAAGCCTGTCCAGGAACAGCCCTTGTAGGTGGAAGAGGCTCAAATGAAGAAGAAGATCGAGTTGGATTTTGAGGCGCCTACAAAAATTCGTGGTTTTTTTTTGTTTTTGCATATGCTCTGGCCACACAAATATTACCAAGAAAACCATGGCAAGAGAGACACAATTTCAATGCTGGGAACCATAGGATAGACAGAGGAGTGAGAAGAGGATTATTTTAGATTATTGTAATTGCTATTACCATTGGATCTTTCATTCAGCAGGTTTTTTGTGCCAACGGGAAAAGGCAAGCAATTGAGTTTCAAGAACAAAAGAACTCAAAACACAGAGCCCAAAATCATCCAATTCCAATTGGATTGTCCAATTCCAGTTAGATGAGTTTGAAAACAAATCACTTGGAAATGTAATCACAGCATGAAAAAAAAAATCAATCAAGAGATTGAGGAGACGTAAAAAACTGGCTGATTTTTCTTAGTGTATTTTTAGGACACTGACCTGCCCAAATTTTTCAAGGGAAGTTCTGAAATCTGGAACGTCCCCATTAGGCTGTCAACTGGGCCTTCCGGATTTCGGAAGTTCTTTTCAGGAAATTTTCAACAAAATCAGGAAAAAGCAGGCCATTTCTTAATGCATGTGAAGGGTCTATGTATAGACCCAGAAGTCCAGATTTTTGGCCCCTCCACTTGGCCTACCAGCCTTGTGATGAGAGTCTCAAATCCCAAAGGGACTATACTCAGACCCATCTCCTATACTAACCCAACACCAAGAAAATGGATGAAGGAACTTTGCACTAAGTCTTACTTTCCTCCAAAATGGGGATAAATTGAGGGGGAGCTTCAGAGTTTTTTACCTGTGGCATAGAAGATGATGACCCTTCGAAGAAGAAACTGGGTCTAGGGTTCAGGTTAGGGTTAGGGTTTTCGCTGGTGATGTGATCAGGAGGCAACAGCACTCGCAGGGCTGAGAGAGAAGACTCAGAGAATCTGCCATGCCAAGGTCCTGTGTGGGGTGAATTTGGAATCCGTGGTTGAAGAAGATTCCCTCTCCGCATCAGTCGCTGATTGTTTCCAGCAGGCACTGGTGGTACTGGCAGATTGTAACTTGAGAAATTCATTGAGTTGAGTGAATTTGCTTGACCAGATCTTCCAGGACTCACTGAATTGCTCACTGGAGGAACTGTTGCAACAACAGAATTTGCAGCCAAAGAAGAATTTGTATCATCACTAGTTGTTGTTGGCAATGAGGAGGAGGAGGAGCTCAGGAACTTTGCTGCATTTAGGGTTTCAATTGTTGGTGCAGCTTGTGGATTTGACATTGGGTTCATGGATGATTGGATGAAATTGGAGCTGTTGCCACCAGGATGCTGTTGCTGCTGTTGATGATGAGGTTGATGATGGTTCATTTTGTTGTTGGGTTTTGAGTTTGATGTCTGGTTGGTTGCTGCAGAACTGGTCACAAGATTTGTTGTTGGAAGTGGAAGTGATGGACGACGGAATCTTGAACTGGAATTTGGGGAACTGGGTGGTACAGGGGATGTGACACCTGCAGCAGAAGGGAAGGTGATAGGCATCACAGGCAGTGAGATTCTTCTGCCAGGCATTGGGGAAGTTAAGAAGGCTTTTCCTCCTCCACAGTTGTTGTTGCTGCATTGTTCAGCCTGGCTGCTCACAGTTGTAACTGAGTTTGGAGAGTCCTGTGAGGAACTGTTAGTTGTTGGAGTTTGTGGAATAAAGAGACTTTCCAAACTAGGGGGAGGAGGAGCCTTGCCAAATTGTGGACGTTGTTGTTGATTAGCAGCTGCTGATGCAAGACTCTGATGATGATCCATGATGGCTGCTGCTGCTGCAGTCTGGACCCCCTGAGCTTGCTGCTCCTCATTTTCAGGACCTTTTCCATTGCCAGTCACATAGACAACATTTTGTTCCTCATTTGGTGTTGTTGCCATCTTCAGAGCTTCACTCAGCCTCACCTGCATGCATCAACATGCCAAGCAGCCCTTGTTTCCTTCCCATGGGCCTTGACATGAGCAAATTAGCTGTGTCAAATCTTCTGGAGGAATATTGGGTGTGCAGAGAGGATTTTGCAAAAGAACTGGGAGACCTTGATTCCAGAAATCATCATGTCTTCTTGAGAAGAGACTTAGATCCTCCTCAGATTCATTGCAACAATTACTGCTTGAGCACTCCTCCTCCCAGGCTCAAACCCTAATAATAACAAGAATTCCAACAACAAAAGCAAAACAGGATCATACCCATAGAAACTATGCAGCAACAACAGATTCAATGCAATGCATAAATGTCCAAATCCTTCCTTCTCGCTTGATGTTGCATTCTCTCAGCTGAATGCTGAAGAAGAAGAAGAAGAAGAAGACCACATTTAGAAATTGGAAAACAACCCAATTCTTCCCGCAATGTCAGTCATAAATCATATTCCATCAGTTCGGAAAAAAGCAAACAACATCAACAACAAAAAGCTCTTCAAAGAAAAAAAGCTTGCAGCTAACTATAATAACGAGAAATCCAAAAACCGAAATTGCAAACTCTGTACATATATATATCTTCGAGCTTCTGTACATATTTTCTACAGTTGCACTACTCCTACTTCTTCCTCTTTCTCCTCCTCCTCCTCTTCTTCTTCTTCCCCACAATGGAAAAAACAAAACCCAAAAGAAAACAAAGAACAAGAAGAAATGGGTCCACACAAACACTAACAAAACACGGAACTTGATACAGAACAAAAACAACAACAAGAGAATGTAAAGAGATGGGGATTTTGAAAGAGAGGAATTTGCATGGGCGATGATGGAGAGAAGACGATTGATTTGTCGAGCGAGAGAGAGAGCGAGAGAGAGAGAGAGAAGTAGTGACGACCAGCAACGTACCGCTTCACTAACCACCTTTCTTCTTCCCCTCCAGCTTCTGTTCGTCTCCCCTGCCCGCTCCTACTCTGCCCGATATAAATTTTCACGTTGCCCGTCCTCGATTTATTCTACCCGATCTATTTTTTCACCCTCTGCCCCAGCTGAATATGCTATCCAGTCTCCATTTTGATGCTGCCCGGTATCAATTTTGATGCTGCCCGGTATCCATTTCCATGCTGCCAAGTATCCATTTTCATGCTGCCTGAACTAGACTTTTATTCAGCCTAATCTAGATTTTCATGCTGCCCAAAAATAAATTTTCATGTAGCCCCCTGTAGATTTTCATGGCTACCTGATCCAAATTTCCATGCTGCCCCATGGCTACTCGATCCAAATTTGCATTCTGCCCGATCTACATTTTCATGGTTACTGGATCCAAATTTCCATGCTGCCCGATCTAGATTTTCATCGCTACTGGATCCAAATTTCCATGCTGCCCGATCTAGATTTTCATGGCTACTCGATCCAGATTTTCATGCTGCCCGATCTAGATTTTCATGGCTACACGATCCAAATTTCCATGCTGCCCGATCTAGATTTTCATGGCTACCCGATCCAAATTTTCATTCTGCCCGATCCAAATTTCCATGCCTACTGACTTGGGCATTTTTGGAGCCTTTTTTTTTTTACCTTCTTCATTTTTACATTTTTACATTTTTACTTTTCCAACTTCTCATGTTGCTCTTTCTTGGTAACTGTTTACCTACTCGGGTAGCCGTTTCATTATAATTGGATTCACACCAAAGGATGTTACTACGGGTATATGTAAGGATGTTACTACGGGTATAATTAAGGATATTACTATGGGTATAATTGTTCCGTAAAACCCATGCTCATTTTTAAAAAAAGTGTATTTGCAGATACCCTTACAAAATGCATAAGAAAGAAAGCCATGTGCATTATTTTTTATGCGTATTTCCATTCTTCAAAATGCCCATAATTAAATTTTTTCATGTAATACTTGACGGGTATCAATCGATACCTATTAAGAATCACAAGAAATAAATAAATAAATAAATAAACAAGTGGTGGGATTTACATTGTGCAACAACACCAAGTTGTTCCCGAAATAATGGGCCCTCGATCTCTAGTGTCAAGGACCCATTATTTTGTCATAATTTGGTATTATATTAAATAATGGAGCTATTGTGCTTGAAATTTTCTTTCATATG
>Ga0209208_10008604_pt1 | contig 13576 bp, 9 predicted proteins | sample S1TSphfallax_3_FD_187694 | JGI IMG/M metagenome (GOLD analysis project Ga0209208, IMG submission 187694) | Host-associated microbial communities from peat moss isolated from Minnesota, USA - S1T2_Fd - Sphagnum fallax MG (SPAdes) (version 2) | ecosystem: Host-associated > Plants > Peat moss >...
CGGCGCGCCGACGGTTCCCGGCCCCGCGCCGAGGCCCGGCAGGCGGGCGGCATAGGTTTCCAGAGGAACGAGCTTGGCGCCAGAACCGGCCTTGGCGAGGATGGCGTCCTCCGCCTCTTTTTCCTGGCCCACCTTGTCGATCAGGCCCTTGGCCTTGGCCTGCTCAGCGGAATAGGGCCCCGCGACGATAAGGCTGGTCAGACTCGTGAGGCTCTGACGCCGATCAACAGCCGCATCGCCGAGCGCGGTCTGAAACACAGAGCCCATCCAGGAAAGCTCCGACTCCCGATGCGCCGGGGTGTAGTCGCGATAGAGGTAGGGATTGACCGCCGTCTTATATTCATAACGCTGCTGGAAGTCGGGCTGGACCTGGAACCGGTCGAACAGGCCTTTCAGAAATACATCGTCCCGCGTCAGGCCCGTGACCTGGAAGCTGGAGGCCGGTTGCATCCACACCTCGCTGGAAGCCGCCGCCAGCTCATAGGTGGAGACCACCGTGCCATCGGCATAGAGCCCCTGGCTGTGGGCGAGAATGGGCTTTCCCTCGGACTTGAAACGCTGGAACGCCAAGCGCAACTCGTCTGCCGCCGCGGGCTCGATGCCGCCCTCCGGCACGCGCACGAGAAGCCCCTTGATCTTGTCGTCACGCCCCGCCGCCCTGAGCGCCTCTTCGATCCCCATAACGGAATTGGCCCGGCCTTGAATGAGGGCGAAGGGACTGGCGCTGTCCTGATCTGTGAGGCCGCCCCGCAAATCGAGAACTAGAACCGTGGCGGCGGGCGTGGGAGCCGGCTTGGCCGCCGCGCTCGCCACAAGGATGAGCACCAGGGGCGTGAGGACCACGAAGAGCACAAGCCCAATGAAGACGCCCGCGACGGTGATGATGAACTGCTTCATGAGGTCACCCGATCAGCGCCGCGCGGTAAGGTCAAGGGTCAAGGCGAGAGCCAGCCGCGAGGGCGCCGGTTAGCTTGCAGCCCTGGGGGCCCTCATCTATACGACGCCCTCCCGCCAAGACATCGGAGTGTGGCTCAGTCTGGTAGAGCACCGCGTTCGGGACGCGGGGGTCGCAGGTTCAAATCCTGCCACTCCGACCACCTTGGCGCGGCGGCCAATGGGGAATGGTGTAATGGTAACACAGCGGTTTTTGGTACCGTCGTTCTAGGTTCGAGTCCTAGTTCCCCAGCCAACCGGCATTTGGCCACGCCGCTTTTGGCTGATCACAACAGCTGAAAATCCCGGAACTGAATTGACGGGTCGTCGCTTATGAGATCGGCGCGCCCCAGCGCCCGGTCAGGACCGACATGCCCCGCCAAAATCCCCGCTCCACCGCTAGCATCGGCGGGCATCCTATTCATGCGATGCTCGTGTCGATTCCGATCAGCTGTTTCGTGGGGACCTTTTTCACGGACCTGGTCTATTGGAAGACCGCGATCATCATGTGGGCGAACATGTCCGCCTGGCTGCTCACCGTCGGCCTCGTCGTCTCGATCCTGGTGGTGCTCGCGGGGCTGATCGACTTTCTTGGCGATCGTCGAATTCGGGCCCTCCGCGCGGCCTGGATACATGGCGTCGGAAATGCCCTCGTCATAGTCCTCTCCATTTTTAACGCCTTCGTCCACTCGCGCGACGCCTATACGTCCGTGGTCCCAACCGGGCTTATCCTGTCGGGCGTCGTGGTCTTGATCCTGGCGGTGACGGCATGGAACGGCGCCACTCTGGTGTACCGCCACGGCGTCGGCGTCCGCCCGGAGGACCGCGCGTGACCCGCGCGAAACTTGGCCTCGGCGCCGCTCTGCTTCTCGCGCTGGCGGCCTGCGGCCCCAAGCCCATCGATCCGCATCGGCAGATTGGCGCCAATCCCTATCTCCCCGATATTCACCAATATCTCGTGCCGCCCATGCTGGTGCCGAAGATCACGCCGTGGGGCGGGGCGACCCCAACCGTGCCCTCCGGGCTAAAAATTCAGGCCCTGGCGAGCGGTCTCAAGAATCCGCGCTCTCTTTACGTGCTGCCCAATGGGGACATTCTGGTCGCTGAAGCTGGACCGCCCAAGACAGAAATCAACCGTCCCAAGGAATTCATCATGAGCCTGGTCGAGAGCCAGGCCCATTCCAAGACCAAGCCCGGAAACCGCATTCTGCTGATCCGCATGACCGCCACCGGCCAACCCTCCGCGCCCACCGTCTTTATCGATCACCTGACGTCGCCCTTCGGCATGGTGCTGGTCGGCAATGACTTCTACGTCGCGGACACAAACGCGGTGCTGAAGTTTCCCTACCAAGCCGGTGAGACAACAATCACCGCACTACCCGTCAAGCTCACGGACCTTCCGGGCGGCCCCATCGATCATCACTGGACCAAAAGCCTGACGGCGAGCCCGGATGGGACGAAGCTTTATGCTGGGGTCGGATCCAACAGCAACATTACCGAAAACGGGATGCCCGCCGAGCTTGATCGTGCCTCTGTTTGGGAAATCGACCGCGCCACGGGCGCCCGGCGCCTCTACGCCACCGGACTTCGCAATCCGAACGGTTTGCAGTTCGAACCTCAGACCCACGTCCTGTGGGCGGTGGTTAATGAGCGCGACGAGCTGGGACCTGATCTGGTGCCCGACTACCTCACCTCGGTGAAGGACGGCGCCTTCTATGGCTGGCCCTACAGCTATTATGGCCAGCATGTTGATCCGCGCGTCGTGCCCCAGAGGCCCGATCTGGTCGCCAAGGCGATACCACCGGACTATGCCCTGAGCTCCCACGTCGCGCCTCTCGGCCTTGTCTTCTATAACGCAGCCAACCTGCCGCCCGCCTATCGCGGCGGGGCCTTCGTGGGGGAACACGGCAGTTGGGACCGCTCGGCCCTGAATGGCTATAAGGTGGTCTACATCCCCTTCCAGAATGGTCGTCCGAACGGCATGGCGCAGGATGTGGTCACCGGATTCCTCGGGAGCGACAACACGGTGCGCGGTCGTCCAGTGGGCCTCGCCATCGACACGGCAGGCGGCCTCCTGATCGCAGATGATGTGGGTGGCGCCGTATGGCGGGTCACGGCCGCGCCATGACCCTTAGGCCATCCGCTTACCTCGGAATCGCCTCGTCATAGAATTTCGCCAGATCTGCTTTCATGGCCTTCAACGCCTCGGTGTTCAGATAGACCATATGGCCGGACGGGTAATAGGCGAAGCGCAGATTGGCGCGATCACTGGGCGGCAGTTCCATGTGGCCCAGGTCGTATTCCGTGCCGAAGAAGGGCGTGGCGAGGTCGTAGAGCCCATTGAGGGAATAGACGACGAGATGAGGGTTTTCCCGCATCGCGGCCGAAAGATCGAGAGCTACATCCGCGTCATTCGTGCCGCCCGAATACATGGAGCGGGGCGAACGGTGTTTGAAATCCCACTGCAGCCCCGCCGAATAGAAGGTCGGCCGGTAGGTCATGTCGGTCACATAGCCGAGCTCGCTCGTCAGGTAGTGATGGAAGGATGAGACGAAAGCGCCGGTGATCCCGCTGTCGGACGCGTCATAGTCGGGGCTGAGCCCAAGCGCGTTCATGTCAGAGCCGGTGAAGCGCGCGTCATAGCGGCCAAGCATCAAGCGCTGATCCCGCAGCAACTCTTCGCGGAACGCCCCTGGCTCGACCCGCAAATCGGCCTTCAGCAGGAAATCGACGCCCAAGCCCGTATAGGCGTTTAGCTTCTGGGCGATGGCGAGACGCTGGGCGTCGGGCAGGTTCTGGCCCTCCGCGAGAGCCTCGGCATAGGGCCCTCGGGCAAAGGCGCGGACCTCGTTCAGAAAGGCGGTGATGTCCTTTGGCGCGGGATTGACCCGGCCGTGATAGGCGGCGATCGCGGCATAGCTGGGGAGGTAATTGATCATCTCCTGATCAAAGCCAGGCGCGCGGCGGCCATAGTTGAGGATGGAGGAGAGGAGGACGACGCCGTTAAGTTGGACTCCGTCTTCCTGAAGGCGATAGGCCAGGCCCGCCGAGCGGGTGGTTCCATAGGACTCGCCGAAGATCACCTTGGGCGCGTTCCAGCGGTCATAGATAGTTAAATAACGCTCGATGCCGCGGGCGAAGGCGTCGATATCGGGGTCCGTGCCCCAGAACGCCGAGAGCTTCGTATCACCCAAGGGCCGGGAGAAACCCGCCCCCGGGGCGTCCAGGAACACCAGATCCGACTTGTCGAGCAGACTGTCGTCATTATCGACCATGGCGAAGGGCGGACCCTTGGTGGCCTGAGGACTGTCAGTCACCACCCGCATCGGGGCGAGGGAGCCCATGTGTAGCCATAGGGTCGAGGACCCCGGGCCGCCATTATAGAAGAAGGTCACGGGCCGATGCGGGTCATGGCCCTCACCGGCCGTATAGGCCACATAGAACATCGAAAGCATGGGCTTGCCGGCGTCATCGCGCACGGTGAGCGTGCCCGCCGTGGCCGTATAGGCGATGGGCCGCCCGCCGATCACCGCCGAATGGTGAGTGACCTTGCGGATCTCCGCAATGAGGGCGGTGGCGATCTCGGCGTCCGAAAGCTTGCGGCATTGCGCCCGATCCGCCCGGGGATCGCCGGCCCGGCCCGCATCCCCAGTTCCCGGGTCGTGATCGCAGGCGGCGTCCATCTTGGCGCCTTCGCCGCCCGGGGCCATGGCCGGATGCTCGTCACCACCCCCGACGTCGGGATTTGCGTGGACCGTTGCGTGGGGTCTGGCGTCCTGAGCCAGGGCGGGCGCCGCGATTGAGATCAGGCATGCGCCCAGCCATGCGGCCCAAAATCGCCCCGCCATATGGTTCTCCCCGTATGAGCAGCCGCCCGGTTAAGATCTTATTCTAAGTAATGGCCAGGCGATGTCGATTGACATTTCGTCCAGCCCGGAGGTCCTTGAGCTTCACGAAGCTGCGCCTTGGCCCGATCAGGCAGGCAGGGCGCGCCGCGGTGGGGAACCGTTCATTTGGGCCTTCGCCTCAACATCGCGACCGCCGCCGCCCTGGCCCTGGTCTTTCTCGGCCTCGCCATCGGCTATGGCTACACGCGCTGGGGCGCCACCCGCATTATCGCGCTCACCTTGGCCTTCGTGGCCATGGTCGCCCTGGTGGGCGTGATCACGGCCCTTGTCCAGGCCAATGAGCGACTAGGTCGGGTCGGAAAGGAGGCTGCACGCTCGCGCGAGGAGCGTAATACGAGTCTGGCCCTGACGGAGGCGCTGTTTACCCATATTCCCGACTATCTTCTGATGCTGAATGTGGAGCCGGACGACCGCTTCTCCGTCGCGGACGTCAACCCGGCTCTGGCCAAGGTCTTTCACCGTTCGCGCGCGGCGGTGCGCGGTAAAACCCTAGACGTGCTGCTAGACCCTGGGGCGGCCGAGCGTGTCACCAATCGCTACAGACGGGTTCGGGACAGCGGCGAGCCCTATCTCTATCGCGGCCAGATCACCGTTCCGCCCAATGATCGTCGCACCTGGGAATCCATGCTAGCGCCGATTATTGAGCCGGACGGCGCCGTCACACGGATTGTCGGGGTCATCCGCGACGTCACAGAACAGATCCGCGCGGAGGAGCGGCTTCGTGAAAGTCAGCGCATGGAGGCGATCGGCCAACTGACCGGCGGCGTCGCCCACGATTTCAACAATCTGCTGCAGGTGATTCGGGGCAACCTGGAACTGCTTCTGCCCGCCGTGCAGAATGACCCCGCCGCGACACGGCGGGTCGAGCACGCCATCCTGGGGGCGGATCGCGCGGCGCAGCTCACCGCCCAGCTTCTCGCCTTCGCCCGCCGTCAGCCCCTGACGCCCGAGGTGATCGACCTGAGCCTTCTGGCGCTGGAGATGTCGGACCTTTTGAAGCGGACCCTGGGTGACCCGATCGTGGTGGAAACGGAGGTCGCGCCTGATCTATGGCCTACCCTGGCCGACACCGCCCAGGTGGAAAGTGCGATTCTGAATCTTGCCCTCAACGCCCGCGCCGCCATGCCGGAGGGTGGCAAACTTAACCTCCGATTCGAGAACGCGATCCTGAGCCCCGCCGAGGCCGCGGACCTCGAGCTGGAAGGCCTGGACTTTGTCATGATCGACGTGGGGGACACCGGCGAGGGTATGACGCCCGAAGTGCTGAACCGGGCGTTCGAGCCGTTCTTCACCACCAAGCCGGCGGGAAAGGGCACGGGGCTCGGCCTCTCCATGGTCTATGGGTTCGTGCGCCAGTCCAAGGGCGCGGTGCGGATAGAATCCCGGCTGGACGCCGGCACGCGGGTCCGCATCTGGCTGCCGCGCGCGAAACCGAGCGAGCCTGCTTCCGCGGCCTCGGCGACAGTTTAGGAGGCCGGCGGCTGGCCCCCGCCGGCGCCCAAGGCGCGCTGCATCCAGACGACATCCACCCAGCGGCCATGCTTCCAGCCCACCGCGGGGGCGAGCCCCACCACGTTGAAGCCGAGGGACGAATGCAGACGCATGGAGCCCGCATTGCCGCTATCGCCGATGATGGCGATCATCTGACGCATACCCAGGGCCTCGCAGCGCGCGATGACGTCGGTCAGAAGCGTCTTCCCGACGCCGCTTCCCATGCGGTCTGGCGCGACATAGACGCTGTCTTCCACCACAAAACGGTAGGCGGCGCGGGTGCGGAACGGCGCGGCATAGGCATAGCCCGCCACCACCCCATCATCCGCCACCAGCCATGGCAAACCCTTGTCCAAAACCGCCGCGAGGCGCGTGGCCATCTCGGCGGCCGATGGCGGCTCCTCCTCGAAGGTGCCCAGGCCCTCGCGCACATGGTGGCCATAGATCTCCGCGAGGGCCGGCGCATCCGCTGGCGTCGCAAGCCGGATGATCATTCCGCCAAGGCCTTTTCCCCCTCAATGGCCCAGATCGCGAAGGCGTAGTCGAGGGCCACTTCCTTCAGGCGGTCAAACCGGCCTGACGCACCGCCGTGCCCGGCGCCCAGATTGATCTTCAGAAGCACAGGCCGATCACTGGTGGTGTTCTCACGCAGGCGGGCGATCCATTTTTCCGGCTCCCACCATGTGACCCGGGGATCAGAGAGGCCTCCGGTGGCCAGGACCGCAGGATAGGGACGCGGCGCTACGTTGTCATAGGGGCTATAGGCGGCGATCGCGTCATAGGCGGCCGGGTCCTCCAGCGGGTTGCCCCATTCGGGCCATTCCGGCGGGGTCAGGGGCAGGCTCACATCGCTCATGGTGTTGAGCACATCCACGAAGGGCACGGCGGCGATGATCGCGCCCCAAAGATCAGGCCGCATATTGGCGATGGCGCCCATGAGCATCCCGCCGGCTGAGCCGCCATAGGCAGCCATGCGCCCAGGACGTCCATAACCCTCCGCCGCCAGATGCTCGGCGCAGGCGATGAAATCGGTGAAGGTGTTTGTCTTCTTGGGGCCCCGTCCATCCAGGAACCAGCCCCACCCCTTATCCGACCCGCCGCGAATGTGGGCGCTCGCCCAGATCCATCCGCGGTCTACAAGGCTGAGGCGCGCGGCGGAAAAGACGGGCGTCTCTGGGATCCCATAGGCGCCGTATCCATAGAGCAGGAGGGGCGCCGAGCCATCCAAGGGCGTCCCTCGCTTCATCAGCACCGTTATCGGAACCTCGGCCCCATCCGGCGCGGCAGCGTAGAGCCGGCGTGTCTCATAGGCCTGAGGATCATGGCCGGAGGGCACCTCCTGGACCTTTCGCACCGTCCGCGCGCCATCACCCATGTCATAATCGACCCACTGGCGGGGCGTTGTCGGGGATTGATAGACGAAGCGCGTGGTCCGCGTGTCATATTCGTACCCGCCGCTGAGGCTCAGAGCATAGGCCTCCTCGGCGAAATCGATGGGGCGCTCCGAGCCGTCTCTCGACATGACGACCAGGCGGTCGAGGGCGTTCTCGCGCTCCAGGCGGATCAGATAGTCGCGGTAGGGCGCGGCGCCAGCGATGAGGCGCCCTGGCAGGTGGTCGATCCAGGGGCGCCAACTCGACCGCGAGGGGACCTCCGCCGTGGACATCATGAGCGCGAAATCAACGGCGCCGCCGGCATTGGTGCGGATCACCCAACGGTCGGACCAATGGTCGAGATCGTAACGAAGCCCCGGGGTTCGCGGCTCAGCCAAAACAGGCGCCGCGGTGGGTGTGGCGGCTGGCACGATCCAGACCTCACTGACCTCCTGATTGCCGGCTTCGATCAGGATATGGCTGTCGTCCGCCGTCACGCCGACACCTAGAAACATGCCCTCGTCGGCCTCCTCGTAAATGAGGACATCCTCGCCGCCCCGGGCCGGCCGCCGGTAGACCCTGGCGGGCCGCGCATTAGAGTCGCGCCAGACCCAGAAGAGCCACCGCGAATCCGGCGAGAAGGCGAATGAACCCGACGCGCTTTGAGGTCCGTCGGGGAGATCCGCGCCGCTCGCCAGATCCCGCAGGCGGATCACGTGATATTCCGAGCCCTGATCATCCTCGGCCCAGGCATAGAGGCTGTGGTCCGGCGCGTGATGGGCGGCGTCGACCGCGTAATAGGCCTTGCCGTGACTCTCCGCCTCCTCATCGAGAAGGACGACCTCGCCGTCGGTCGATCCCCGCGGCCGGCGCAGATGGCGCGGGTGCTGGGAGCCCAATTCATAGCGGCTGAAATAATCGTACGGGCCGTCAGGGCTCGGAACTGAAGAATCGTCCTCCTTGATCCGCCCTTTCATTTCCGCGAACAGGCGGGCCCGCAGCGCCTCGGTCCCCGCGAGGACCGCGTCCACATAAGCGTTCTCCGCCACGAGATGGTCGCGGATCTCCGCCTTGACCTGGGAGGGATCGCGCAGAACGGCCTGCCAGTTCTCGTCCTTCATCCAGGCATAGTCGTCCACGCGAACGCGCCCCAGTTGTTCGATCCGGACCGGATCCTTGCGAGGTTTCGGCGGAATGGGGGGAGGAAGTGCGGTCGCCATGGCTCTCTTTAAGCCCAGGCGTAGTTGAAGCTCACGCTGATTCTATCCGACCTGGCGGTATTGGCGAGAACCTCGTGGCGCAACCAGCTCTCCCACAGAAAGAGGCGTCCCGCGGCCGGCTCCAAGGTAACAAACCTCCGGTCAGCCTCGGGCGCGTCCGCGCGCCTGGGCGGCGCCGCCATCATCATGGGAAGGCGCGGATCCTCCAGACGCAAGCCGCCCGCCCCGGGAGGAACGCAGACATAGTAGGTCCCGGAGATCACGCTATGGGGGTGGATATGCCCGGAGTGGGCGGCGCCGGGCTTGAGGAGGCTGACCCAGAAGCTATCGATTTTCAGCCGGCCGCGCGGCCCCAGATCGAGGGCCAGGTTTTCGGCGAACGCGCTCACATGACGATCCAGCCGGCGCTTGAGATCGGCGAAGGCTGTCGCTCTCTGAGGCAAATCATTCAGCGAGGCATAGGACGTATAGCCGCCATAGCCCTGAGCCCGACACCAGGCCCTCCCGGCAAGGTCTTCCTTCGCGAGCATCCGGCAAGCGTCTTCGAGATCGCCATTGAGGGCGCCGAAATCCTTCGCGTCAGCCAGAGAAGCCTCGTAGAGGCGCGTGACGAAGAGTTCGCGGAGCTTGGGCATGGAGTCTAAGCTTATCACAGGCGCCGAATCGGCCAGCCGGGAAAGGCGAAAGTCCTGTTTTGACGGTCTATATCATCGGCGCGGGACTGGCGGGGCTTTCGGCCGCCGTGCGCCTGGCCGGCGCGGGCCAGGACGTGGAGATCATCGAAGCCTCCGCCCAGGCTGGCGGGCGCTGTCGATCCTATGTCGATCCGGTTCTGGACATGACCCTGGACAATGGAAACCACCTTGTTCTCTCGGGAAATCGCGACACCTTCGACTATCTGCGCCGTATCGGAACCGCTGATTGCCTCCAGGGCCCGGCGGATGCACGCCTGGATTTTCACGATGTCGCATCCGGCGAGGGCTGGACAATCCGGCCCAATGACAGCGCGCTGGCCTGGTGGATCCTGTCAGAGAACCGGCGCGTGCCGGGAACCCGGCCGGGCGACTATCTCGCGCTGCTCAGTCTTTTGATGGCCTCGGACCATCGCACCATTGGTCAGACCATTCCCTGCCGGGGCGCGCTGTGGGACCGTTTGGTTGAGCCCTTTCTTCTGGCCGCGCTCAACACCGAGGCGACGAGCGGCTCAGCGGCTTTGGCTGGAGCGGTCATCGCCGAGTCCCTGGCGCGGGGGGGCAAGGCCTATTGCGCGCGCATCGCCCATCCGACTTTGGGGGCGGCCTTTGTCGCGCCCGCCCTTGCCTATCTCGCCGCCAGGGGTTCGCGGGTCCGCTATGCCTCGCCCGTGAAATCTCTCGCATTCGCGGAAGGCCGGGCGAGCGCCATGATCCTTGCCGACGGCCCAATTTCCCTGGCGTCCGAGGACAGTGTCATCCTCGCCGCGCCGCCCTGGATTAGCGAGACCCTCGTTCCCGATCTCAAAGTCCCCCAGGTCTTCAACGCTATCGTTAATGGCCATTTCAAGATGGCCCCGCCGCCCGGTCTCAAGCCCATCGTGGGCGTGATCGGCGGGACCGCCCAGTGGATTTTCGCATTTCCCGATCGTCTGTCGGTGACGGTGAGCGCGGCCGACGACCTGGCTGATCAGGATCGCGAAGCCCTGGCCCACGCCCTGTGGCGCGATATCGCGAAGGTCCACGGCCTGACCGACGCCCTACCACCCTGGAGGATCGTGAAGGAGCGGCGCGCCACGTTTGCCGCCACGCCGGAGCAGAACGCCCTGCGTCCGGGCGCGCGCACGGCCTGGCGCAATCTCGTGCTGGCGGGCGACTGGACGGCCACGGGCCTACCCTCCACCATCGAAGGGGCAATCCGGTCGGGGAAAACCGCCGCCCGTTTGACCCTCAACCTTCGCCGCGACGCATGATAGGAGGGGCGCATGGATGACGCTGGCGATCTCTCACTGCGAAACGCGGTGAGCCTGGAAACCTCAATCACCCGCGCCGCCGAGGCCCTGATCTCGCGTCAGCGCGACGACGGCCACTGGGTTTTCGAGCTGGAGGCCGACGCCACCATTCCGGCCGAATACATCCTTCTCCGCGCCTATCTCGGCGAGCCCGACGCGCCGGAGCTTGAGCGCAAGATCGGCGTCTATCTGCGGCGCATTCAAGGCGCCCACGGCGGCTGGCCGCTGTTTCATGGCGGCGACCTGGATATCAGCTGCACGGTGAAGGCCTATTTCGCTCTGAAAATGATTGGTGACGATCCGGCCGCCCCGCACATGGTCCGCGCGCGCGAGGCCCTTTTGGCCCGGGGCGGGGCCGGCGCCTGCAATGTCTTCACCCGCCTGATGCTCGCCCTTTTCGGGATCGTCGGCTGGCGCGCCACACCGGAAATCCCCGTGGAGATCATGCATCTGCCGAGGTGGTTTCCCATTCATCTGGCCAAGACCAGCTACTGGGCGCGCACGGTCATCGTGCCGCTTCTGGTCCTTCGCGCCCTGAGGCCCCGGGCCCGAAATCCCCGCGGCGTCACCATTGACGAGCTGTTCCTTCGCCCCCCCGCCACGATCACCGGCCTGCCCCGCGGCGCCCACCAGAAGGAGCCTTGGGCCAGCCTGTTCTTTGCCATCGACGCCGGGCTGAGAGTGGCGCGACCCCGCTTTCCCAAGGCATCCCACGCCAGCGCCATCGATAAGGCGCGCGCCTTCGTGGACGAGCGCCTGAACGGTGAGGACGGCCTGGGCGCCATCTTTCCCGCCATGGCCAATGCGGTGATGATGTATGACGCCCTGGGCATTCCGCCTGAGGATCCCCGCCGCGCCATCGCCCGCGCCGCTATCGAAAAGCTGCTGGTCGTCAAGGATGACGAGGCCTATTGCCAGCCATGCCTTTCGCCCGTGTGGGATACCGCCCTCGCCGCCCACGCTCTGTTGGAAGCCTCGGGAGAGCCCTGCGAATCCGCCGCCGCCAAGGGCCTCGCCTGGCTGAAACCGCTTCAGGTTCTGGACGTAAAGGGGGATTGGGCGGAGTGGCGCCCGGACGTGCGTCCTGGGGGCTGGGCCTTCCAGTATCGCAATGACTATTATCCAGACCTCGACGATACCGCCGTTGTGGCCATGGCCATGGACAGAGCCCGGGGCCTCGGCGGCGCGGAGGCCTATGATGAGGCCATCGCCAGGGGACGGGAATGGGTGGAGGGCCTGCAGAGCGGCAATGGCGGCTGGGGCGCTTTCGACGCCGACAACACCTATCACTATCTGAACAATATTCCCTTCGCCGACCACGGCGCCCTGCTTGATCCCCCCACGGTGGACGTGGCCGCCCGCTGCGTGAGTTTCCTAGCTCAGCTCGGCGAGCCCGCCGATTCCCCGCGTATGATGTCGGCCCTGGCCTATCTGGAAAGCGAACAGGAAGCCGACGGAAGCTGGTTCGGCCGGTGGGGCGTCAATTACGTCTACGGGACATGGTCAGCCCTCTGCGCGCTGAACGCCGTCGGTCTTGCCCCCGACGCGCCGATGATGGCCAAAGGCGCCGACTGGCTCATCGCCATCCAGAACCCCGACGGGGGCTGGGGCGAAAGCTGCGAGAGCTATAAGCTCGACTATAAGGGCTATGAGCCCGCCCCTAGCGCCGCATCCCAGACCGCCTGGGCGCTGCTTGGCCTCATGGCGGCGGGGCGAAGGGACCATCCGGCCGTGACACGCGGCATCGCCTGGCTCACCGATCATCAGGATGCGGATGGGGTCTGGCCGGAGGATAGCTACACCGGTGGTGGTTTTCCGCGCGTATTCTATCTGCGCTACCACGGCTATTCCAAGATCTTCCCCCTCTGGGCCCTCGCCCGCTACCGAAATCTCAGCCTCGGCAACAGCGGCCGCGTCGCGTTCGGGATGTGAGAATTAGCGTCCCTTGACCTTCACCCGCACCGTCATCCCGCACGCAGCGCAGCGGAGATGCGGGACCCGGGGGACGGGGCCTAGCCCTGCGGTTCGCGAACCCAAGCATGCCTTCCGGTCCCCCCAGATCAAGTCCGGAGCAGGCACTGGGTCCTGGATAAGCCGCTTCGCGTCTTTCCGGGATGACGTCTAAAGGTGGGCAGCGGTGTAGGCCTCATCGCCGTTGTGGGCATGGTCAGTGAGGCAAAGCTTCTGGCCGGTTGTGGCGCGCGGGTGATCATCGGGGGCGGCCGCGCGCAGCGCCTCGAAGCTGAGCTTGAGGCGGAATTGGCGGCGGGCGCAGCGGGCGTGATCAGCTTTGGGCTCTGTGGGGCTTTGGACCCCGTCTTGAGTGTCGCCGATGTGGTCATAGCCTCGGGCGTCGTGAGCGATAGCGGGTCTATCCCCACGGACCCGGCCTGGGCCGGACGTCTTAAGATGGCCCTTCCGGAGGCAAAGGTCGGGGCCTTGGTGGCCCGCGACGAGATGGCGCCGGACATTGACGCCAAGGCGGAGCTGCGGCGCGCCACCGGCGCTCTGGCCGTGGATATGGAATCCCACATCGTCGCGAGTCTCGCGCGCCGCCACGGCGTCCCCTTCGGGGTTCTCCGCGCGGTGTCGGATACCGCCGCGCACACGCTTCCCGTGGCGGCGCGGGTCGGCCTTCGGGCAGACGGCAAGCCTGACCTGATAGCG